>Ga0334901_1000064_pt1 | contig 177857 bp, 119 predicted proteins | sample GraSluR3_MG_3_FD_207216 | JGI IMG/M metagenome (GOLD analysis project Ga0334901, IMG submission 207216) | Sludge microbial communities from methane-producing bioreactor in Wageningen University, Netherlands - Granular Sludge_15_08-R3 | ecosystem: Engineered > Bioreactor > Anaerobic >... | reverse complement strand
GGTGAAATTGGTCACGGCAGCCTTGGCGGCACCATAACCGGCTACCCGTGTAAGAGGACGCAGTGCCGAAGCGGAGGATACATTGATGATATTTCCCCTGTTCTGTTTCACCATATACTCTGCAAACACCACTGAGGGAATCACGGTCCCCATCAGGTTCAGGTCAACCACCTTGCGGAACTCATCCATCTTCAGGTCGAAGATGTTGTGGTTGGGGCCGATGGTGGCACCCGGCATATTACCGCCGGCACCGTTGATCAGCACATCGATCTGTCCCCAGGCACCCACGATTTCGTGTGCATTCTGTTTCAGTACAGCCTCGTCCGCGACATCCGTCTGCAGGAACATCGCCTCACCACCGGCCGCTTTCACTTTTGCAGTGAGCCGGTCTCCCTTCTCTTTGTTTCTGGCCAACACAGCCACCCTGGCACCGTGTGCCGCCAGGTACTCCACCATCGAGCTGCCGAGGACTCCGGTACCTCCCGTGATGACGATTACTTTATCTTCTATGTTGAATAGTTCGTACATATTATCTCTGTTGTTGTGAACAAATATATATCAGCAATTGATCACAGGAACGGCAATTAACGCAAATGCTGTTTCTTAAAACGATCAACTGCAAACAGCTTCATTTTAGATGGTGAACAGTCTCCTCAAATGACGCTCGTAGATATTCTCTTCCACGCAGGAGCCAATCACATCGGCATATTTCTCCAGCAGGGAGGTATAGCTGCTTCCCATCTCGGCAGCTACCTTGTAAGCCACGTGGATCAGCTGCCGGAAGTTGGCGTTGTAGTCGGGATGACCCGGGATATGACGCAGCGTGTTGGCGAACTTCTCACTGCTCCATCCTTTCACCTCTTCTACCGAGGGGAGCATTGAGCCATCGATGTTAATCACATCGGCATAAGGGCCGCAGAGCTCCTCCTGACGGTTGTAGGAGTTCTCGTAGATCTTCTTTGCCAGTTCCAGTCCCTCGCCACCCGCGACGGCCAGACCGATCACCTCTTCCAGCCAGGTGGTGCCGGCTGTCTTCAGATGCAGCCCCTTGTCGTAGCGGAGGATCACATCAGCCATGATCGGATAGATTGAGAACTTATCACTACCAGAGTGAACACTCAACTTCAGCTCCTCAGGCAATCCAAATTCGCGAACGGCATAGTCGATCACCAGCACATCCTCCTCGAACTCCCTGGCAAACTGATCCAGGTCACCCACATAGTCGACACCCTTATTGAAACGGCCGGTAAACTTGGGAGCGATGGTCTGTGCCGGCACTCCCTTGTCGGCCAGCATCTTCAGGATGAACAGCAGCTCTACGGGTGTCTGGGGCGACTCCACCTCATCCATCGATACCTCCGTGATGAAGTTGCCTTCACCCTTCTCTTTCTTAAGATAAGCGTAGATCTCGGAGGCATGTTGTGTAGCTGCCAGAAACTTACCAGCAATCAGCTTCAGCAGTTCATTGGTAACCTGTAACGGTTCTTCCATGCCGGGAATCTGCAAATCACCCCTGTACTTGCTGCAGGAGGCCACAAAAGCATCCACCTCCTCCTTGCTGCTCTCCTTGCCGATAAAGGAGGCCACGTCGAGGGTAAAGAAATCAGAAACCTCCACATATTTTGCTACGGTGCTGAGGTTGATATGGTCGGCATCCACGAAATAGTGACCCTTGAAGCCGAGCTTCTTCACCGCCTCATCAGCTTCCTTGCGTGTATCGGCAGGAACGGTACCCACATAGATATGTTCGCGGTTCGATTTGTTCCACACCGGAGTGATATCAAGACCTTTCTCGTTTGCCTTCATGATGGCTTTCAACTGTGCCTTTCCCTGATAGGTGAAACGGTCACCCACACCGATACTCTGTTTTCCTAGTTTCATCATCGTTTGCTATCTTAAAAGTTAAAAAAATTGTTCGCATTGTGATAGGAGATGTTCTCCACCATCTCCCCGAGGAACGCCATCTCAGTGGCGGGCAGCAATCCTTTCTCCACATCGTTGCCGATAAGGTTACACAGGATTCGACGGAAGTATTCATGCCGCGGATAGGAGAGAAAGCTGCGCGAGTCGGTGAGCATCCCCACAAAACGACTCAGCAGCCCCAGGTTAGAGAGCGAGTTCATCTGTGCTTCCATGCCTGTCTTCTGATCGAGGAACCACCAACCTGAACCGAACTGTATCTTTCCGGCCACGGAGCCATCCTGGAAGTTACCGATCATGGTGGCAATCATATCATTGTCCCTGGGGTTCAGGTTGTAGATGATGGTCTTGGCCAGCTTGTTGTCTGTGTCGAGATGGTCGAAGAAACGACTCATCGCCCTGGCAACAGTGAAATCGCCGATGGAGTCGAAGCCGGTATCGGCACCCAGCTTATGAAACAGCCGGGTGTTGTTGTTGCGGATGGCACCATAGTGAAACTGCTGTGTCCATCCCTTCTCCCAATCCATCAATGCACCCTCGTAGAGCATGGCTGACTTGAATTTCCGCACCTCCCCGCCGGTCAGCTCGTGGCCACCAATCACTTTGTTGAAGATCGTTTCGATCTCCTGCTCGGTGTACTCCTCGGCGTAAAACTCCTCGATGCCATGATCGGAGAGCTTACAACCCACGGTGGCGAAGAAATCATGTCGACTGCGCAGTGCCTCAATCAGATCACGAAAGCGGCTGATGGAAACACCTGAAACCTCTGACAACCTCTCCACGTAGGCACGATACTCTTTCGCCTTCTCCACTGCCATCGCCTTGTCGGGACGCCAGGTGGGGAGAACCTTTACCTCAAAACCCTCTTTTCTGAGCGAGAGATGATGCTCCAGATTGTCAACAGGATCATCGGTGGTGCATATCACTTTCACGTTGAACATCTTCATCAGCCCCCTCGCAGAATATTCCGGTGTACGCAGTTTTTCTGTGCAGCGGTCATAAATCTCCTTTGCGGTAGCGGGACTCAGCAGCGTCTCTACACCGAAAGCAGACTTCAACTCCAGGTGGGTCCAGTGATACAACGGGTTTCGCATGGTGTAGGGTACCGTCTCTGCCCATTTCTCAAACTTCTCCCAGTCGCTGGTCTCTTTTCCGGTGCAATATCTCTCGTTCACGCCATTGGTGCGCATGGCTCGCCACTTGTAATGATCCCCCTCCAACCAGATCTGCCCCAGGTTGTCGAAGCGGTGATCCGCTGCGATATAGGCAGGGTTCAAATGACAATGGTAGTCAATGATCGGTTGTTTTGCCGCATGCTCATGGTATAGCTGTCGCGCGGCATCGCTTTGAAGGAGAAAGTCTTCGTGAATAAATGGTTTCATATCATCTGGTTTTATTGAATTGATTTTTCATGAGGAGGGTGCTCAAGATGCTGCCTTTTGGCGGCAGGTCTGCCCGAATCTCAAAGATAACTATTTTTCATATTGTTTCCTATATTCAGTAGGTGTCATCCGATACTTTTTCTTGAAACAGCGGGTGAAGTACTTGGGATCGTTCATCCCCACCATGTAAGAGACCTCCTTGATGCTGTATGCTGCCTGTTCCAGGAGACCGGCAGCATGCTGCAACAAGACATCCCGCACATACTCCACCGGGGCCAGCCCGGTGAGCCCTTTTAGTTTCTTAAAAAAAACGGTGCGGCTCATCCCCATCTCTACCGCCAGGTCTTCAATCACATAATCGCTATTGCCCATATGCTCCTCGATGAATCTGTTTACCGATTGGATGAATGTCAGATCCTTGTCATTCACCAATGCCTCTGAGCCTTTATCCTCCCCATTGCCCTTCTCAGGGGAGAAACCCACCCTGTTGCGGTAGAATTTCTGCAATTCATTTCTTCTCTGCAGCAGGTTCTTCACCCTCGCCTTGAAAAAGGAGACGCTGAAGGGCTTCGAGATATACTCATCGGCACCCTGCTTAAAACCCTCCAGCTTACTGTCGAGGGTTGTTTTGGCTGTGAGCAGCAAAAAGAGGATATGACTGGTCTGCACATTCCGGCGTACATTCTCAAGCAGCTCCATGCCATCACTCTCAGGCATCATGATGTCACTCACAATGAAATCGGGGATGAGTGCCAGCGCTTGCTCAAAACCCTCCCTGCCGTTCGATGCCTCATGCACCTCATAATCTTCCTCCAGTATGGAACAGATAAACTGCCGCAGATCCTCATCATCTTCCACCACCAGCACCGAGGGATGCTCGCTGAGACCGGCAATCTCATCACAGGGAGCCAGGGCTCCTCTTAATTCTTCCGGGGGTTCCTTTGTCGATCCTTTGATGGTTGTCTCATCGATGGTCACCTCGGGACCAAAGTGGGTGGATCCTTTCCTGAAGAACAGGGTGAAGCAACTGCCTCTATTCATCTCACTCTCCACCAGGATGCGCGCCTGGTGCTTATCAGCCAGCTCCTTCACGATGGATAGTCCGATGCCGGTGCTGGGTTTACTCTTGTCTTCGTTGAACGATTCAAACCGCCTGAACAAACGTCCCTGCTTCTCCTTCGAGATGCCCGTGCCGCTGTCCTTCACCTCGATAGCCAGCTCGTTGAGCTCCTCGTAGAGTGTGACGGTGATCGACTGACCGGCAGGGGTGTACTTGAAGGCATTGGAAAGCAGATTGAGGATGATCTTCTCCAGCGCCTCCCCATCGGCCCAGATGATCGCATCACCCACGCGGTTCACAAACCGGTAATCAATCTTCCTGATCTCCGCATTCCTGGCATATCCCTCGAACAGGTTCTCCACGAATGGGGCCACCTCAATTCTGTGTACGGTGAGTGGCGTCTGCGACATCTTCTGGAAATCGAGGATCTGGTTCACCATGCTTAGCAGTCGGTTGGTATTCTTGGAGACCAGCTTAAGCTGATTTTTCACAGGAAGCGGGGTACTGCTGCTGGAGAGAAGATTCTCTATCGGCGAAACGATCATGGTGAGAGGGGTCCGGATCTCATGGGATATATTGGTGAAGAATCGTGTCTTGATCTCCGACTCACGCTTCTCCAGGATGATCTTGTTGCGCATCCTGTAAAAGGTGTAGAGAATCCTGTAGGTGAGATAGAGCAGCACAAGCAGTAGCACGGTGTAGAGCAGGTAAGCCCATCCTGTCGCCCAGAATGGAGGCATCACCTCGATGGCCAGCAAACGTTCGTTATCGGCCCACACCCCATCGCTGTTGGTTGATCTGACGCGAAAGAGATACTTCCCGGGGGAGAGGTTGGTGTAGTTGGCGACACGCTGATTGCCGGAGAAAATCCATTCTTTGTCAAAACCATCCAGCTTGTAGGCATAAAAGATGTTCTCCGGATCGATGTAATCGAGCGCAGCAAACTCGATGCTGAAGAAATTCTGATGGTGCTTCAACTGCAGCTCTTCGGTCAGGTGAATGTTCCGGTGGAGAGGACCACCGGGCGAGATGGGCACGGTGCGATTGAAGAGCCGGAACTGTACCAACGCCAGATAGGGATTAAAAGTGTTGTTCCTCACCTGACCCGGATCAAAAAGAATCATCCCGTGCGAGTAGCCGAAGAGCATTCTCCCGTCACGCAGCCGGCACCTCGAGTTTTCGGAGAAATTGTTCCGTTTCATCAATCGTTTCATCTCACTGTAGTTCTCAAAAGTCTCATCACTACGGTTGAACTTGGTGAGCCCGCCCTCACTGCCCACCCAGATATTACCGTGCCGGTCCTCCTGCAGGGAGAGGATGATGTTGGAGGGGAGTCCGTAGCTGTTATCGTAGGTCTCAAAAAGAATCGGAAACCCCAGGCTGTCGGTCTCCGCCACCCGGCTGATGCCTCCGCCGAAGCTGCCGATGAATGTCTCACCGGCCTCAGTGGTGCAGATGTCGATGATGTCATTGGCACCGACAGAACCGGGATCATCACTGTTGTGAACATAGGTCTTGTAGACGATCGCATCCGCGCTTCTGAAATCGGGATCAAACATGATCATACCCAATGTCGTCCCCACACAAATGTTCCCGTAACGGTCCCCGTTGATGATCCGCACCTGATCACCCAGGCTGTAGGGATAGCCGGCGAGCTCGTTTCCGTGGTGCATCACCCTATCACCGCTGGTGCCGTGAGGTATCAGGTTGATCCCTCCTCCGAAGGTACCAACCCAGATATTCCCTTTCTTGTCTTCATAGATGGAATAAACATGATTATCACTCAGGGAATATATATTATCCGGATCATGTTGTATCCGGTGGATCGTGTAGGCGCTGCCTTCCCCCTTCGGGGTCAGCCGGTAAAGACCTTCCCCCTTGGTGCCGATCCAGATGTTTTGTTGGGAATCCTCAGTGATACAATAGGCGATGCCTCTCAACGGGGTCCCCCTGCCGATGGTGCCCTCCTGGGTGAGAATACCCTTTTCCTGTAGCGAACCGTCGTAGAGATGGATCATCCCATCTTTGGTGGCAACCCAGATGACGCCACGCGAATCCTCGAAGATGGGACGCACATCATTGCTGATGGTGGAATGGATATTGTCGTTCAGCAATATAGACCGAAACTGACTGTCATCAATGAAGATCACCTTCTCCAGACCGTGTGAGCGGGTGCACATCCAGAGGTTACCCTGCCTGTCGGAGTAGGCAGAGTGCATCATGTTGGAAAACATCCAGGTAGGCGAGAATGGTTTGTTATAGAAAGGGACCAGCTGATCCGTCTGTGTGTCATAAAGCGAGAATCCTCCCCCCCGGGGGTGGATCCAGAGACGATCCTCTCTGTCTTCAAAGATGAAGAAGTTGGGGGGGAATACGCTCGTCTCGGTACTCTCCACATAAGGTCTGAAATGATGGTACTGCCGCGAGTAGGGGTTGAACCTGGCGACCCCGAGGTGGTCGGTCTCGAGCCACAGGTTCCTGCTTCTGTCAAGGTAACAGGAAAAGATCTGACCGAAAGCCATTTCAGGGAGAGTGTGCCGGTTATAAACCTCCATGCTGCCATCGTGCGTGTTGTAAATGATGAATCCACTCATGGATGAGATTACCGCAATCTTATCTGTTGAGATCTCCTCGATGGCGATCACATCGGAGGTCAAGCCGGTATGCAACGGATAAAAGCGCTCTCTCTTCTTGTCGTAGCGTAAGATGACACCATTATCAGCCCCAAACCAGATCTCCTCCTCCAGTTCCGTGACACAGTAAAAGGGATACTCGTCAGAAAAGACACTATAGGTAGCCGGGTGGAAGAAAAAAACCGGCACTCCGCTTCCAGCCTGCAGGAAGGTAAGCCCTCTGCCGGTTAGGATCCAGCTGTTGCCCTCCCGGTCTTCATACACCCCGTTGACCCTGCTGTCGGTCAGGTTCTGATTGCGCGGATGAAACAGATCGGCATGAAACAGTGAGTCAGTGACGACAATGCAGCCATCCTCTTCCGACAGAAGCCACACATTCCCTTTTGGTGTGGAAATGATACCGGATGCAGCAAAGAGATGACCCTCAAGACCCGGAATCGCACCGGTACCGGTAAAGGTCTCCGTCTCTACATCAAAACGATAGGCATGATTATCGTAGGTCAGGGTCCAGATGTTGCTGTAACGATCCTCGAAGAGATGATCAATCCTGCTGCTCTGTGATGTGACATCGGTGCTGCCGGGCAGGTGGTAGGTCTTGAAGGTGTATCCATCGAAGCGACTCAGGCCATCCCAGGTGCTGAACCACATGAATCCGCTCCGGTCCTGCAGGATATCGGTGATGGTATGTTGTGGAAGCCCGTCCTCTGCTCCGTAATGAATAAAATAAGCCTCCGGTTGCGCCTGCAGGGGAGCCACAACCAGGAGAATAAGAAACATCAGGATTATTCTGTTCACCATACTCATATCTTGCCTCCCACAAATATACATTTATTTGCTCTTTCCCTCCACCATTTTCAATCTTATAACAATATGTCACCCCTTAAAAACCAATTTATCACCTCCTCTTCCACTCTAAAACAGTATCATTGTGAATAGAATGACCTGACACAAGCATGTACGTCTGACAATAGCGGCAGGGAGACAAAGAAAAACAAATGAATGTTAACGGTTTAGAGAGAAGAATGAACGCTCACCACTGATGATGATCTATTTATTTAATCACTTATTTTTAATAAACATGACTAATATGAATGAAACAGGAATGAAACGAAAAGTAACCATCGGTTTACTGCTCCTATTTCTTTTTTCCTTGGGTATCACAGCCCAGGAGAGAACGATTCGCGGGGTTGTGAATGACTCCTACGGTGAACCTATCATAGGTGCCAATGTGATGGTGAAAGGTACGAATATCGGTGCAGCCACCGATCTGAACGGTAATTACACGCTCGCGGTTCCCGCTTCTGCAACCACTCTGCATGTTTCCTATATCGGCATGAGAGAAACGGAAGTGCCCATCACCGGCAACGTGGTCAATATCACCCTCGAAGAAGACGTATCCAACCTCGATGAGGTGGTGGTGATCGGTTATGGAACGATGCGGAAACGAGATCTCACCGGATCGGTCTCCTCGGTGAACGCCGAGACGCTGGCCGCTGTACCGGTAGCCTCTGCCGTGGAAGCGATCACCGGTAAGATGGCCGGGGTACAGGTACTTACCACCGAAGGATCACCCGATGCCGAGATGCGGATCCGTGTGCGCGGTGGCGGCTCCATCACGCAGAGCAACGATCCGCTCTTCATCGTGGATGGCTTCCCTGTGAGCACCATCTCTGACATCCCGCCTACCGACATCGAGTCGATCGACGTACTGAAAGATGCCTCCTCCACCGCCATCTACGGATCACGCGGTGCCAACGGGGTGGTGATCGTCACCACCAAGTCGGGAAAGGCAGGGAAACTGCGACTGAGCTACAACGCCTACTTCGGTGTGAAGAAGATTGCAAAAACACTCGATGTGCTCTCACCCCACGATTACGCGACCTGGCAATATGAACTGGCGGCACTCAGGGGTGACGATGCCATCGAGAACTACAACTCCTTCTTCGGCAACTACCAGGATCTCGATCTCTATCGCAATGTGCCCTACAACGACTGGCAAGAGCTCACCTTCGGCCGTCCCGGCAGCTCCATGAACCACAGCCTGAGCCTCAACGGCGGGAGTGACAAGATGACCTACGCCTTCAACTTCTCCCATCTCTCCGACAAGGCGATCATGGAAGACTCCGATTACCGGCGTAACAGCATGAGCTTGAAGCTGAACAACAAGGCGACCGATCGCATCTCACTCGATTTCTCGGTGCGTTACACCGACACCAGGATCAACGGCGGGGGCGCCAACGATGCTACCAGCACGCTCGATACGGACAAGCGGCTTAAATACTCGGTAATCTATACCCCCATACCGCTGAAGAACCTCGATGCCTCGGCCGGCAGCGCCGACGATGACCTGGGTAACCTCTATAACCCGCTTGTGTCGATCACTGATAACGCACGTGAGAAGAGACAAAAGCGACTCAACATGGCGGGCAGTGCCACCTGGGAGGTGATTGACAACCTGAAGCTGCGCTCCGAGGTGGGTCTCGATCATCAGGACGACGGCGATCAGCGCTACTGGGGTCTGACCACCTATTATATCAAGAACTACCCTTCGGTCGACAACCAGGGCAAACCGGCCATCCGGCTGGTGAACAGGGAACGGCAGGCGATGAGAAACACCAATACGATCAACTACGATTTCAAGAAGCTGCTCGGTGAAGAGCACAGCCTCAACCTGATGGCAGGTCACGAATACATCATCCGTAAAGGGATCACCCTCACCGATGAGGTTCATGGCTTCCCCACAACTTTCACGGCCAAGGATGCATGGCGTCTCTCCTCACAGGGGATGCCCTACACCATCGACAACTACTACAATGAGGATGACAAGCTGCTCTCCTACTTCGGTCGTCTCAACTACGACTACATGAGCAAGTACCTGCTGAGTGCCACCTTCCGTGCCGATGCCTCCTCCAAGTTCAGTAAGGAGAACCGATGGGGTTACTTCCCCTCTGCCGCCGCGGCATGGCGTCTCTCCTCCGAACCCTTCATGGAGGGTAGCAAGGGATGGCTGGAAGACCTTAAGCTGCGTGCCAGCTATGGCTCCGCGGGCAACAACAACATCCCCTCCGGTCAGCTGGTGCAGATGTTCGAGTCGAAGGCTACCTCCTGGATCAACGGCTTCTCCAGCTACTGGGCACCCTCCAAGGTGATGGCCAACCCTGACCTGAAATGGGAGACCACCATCACCCGCAACATCGGGCTCGACTTCACTCTGATGGGAGGACGCCTGAGCGGAACGGTGGAAGCCTACCGCAACACCACCAGCGACCTGCTGATCGAGTTTCCCGTGGCCGGTACCGGTTATGACACGCAATACCGCAACATGGGTGAGAACCAGAACGAGGGGATAGAGGCAACCCTTAACTGGTATGCCGTCAACAGGAAGAACTTCACCCTCAGCTTCAGCGGTAACATCGGCTTCAACAAAACCGAGATCCAGAGCCTGGGCATCATGAATGACTTTGGATACGAGACCTACTGGGCCTCATCCGAGATCGGCTACGACTACTGGATTGCCAAGGGGGGTGCCGTGGGTCAGATGTTCGGCTATCGCTCCGATGGTCGCTATGAGGTGGATGACTTCACCGGCTACAACGAAGCGAACAACCGCTGGAGCCTCAAGGAGGGTGTTGCCGACGCCTCCGGCGTGGTGGGTAATATCCGTCCGGGATCGATGAAACTGAAAGATCTCGACGGTGATGATCTCATCAGTGTGGAAGACCGGGAGATCATCGGTGACGCCAACCCGGTACACACCGGCGGTTTCACCCTCAACACCACCTTCTACGGCTTCGACCTGGCCGCCGCCTTCAACTGGAGTTACGGCAATGACATCTACAATGCCAACAAGATCGAGTTCTCCCACACCGGTAAATACCAGTACCGCAACATGATTACCATCATGGAGCCCGGCAACCGTTGGACCAACCTGCGCGAAGATGGTACCATCAGTAATGATCCCGCCGAGCTGGCTGCAATGAATGCCCACACCACCATGTGGTCGCCCTACACCTCACGCATGATCTTCAGTGACTGGGCTGTGGAAGATGGCAGCTTCCTGCGTCTCAACACCCTCACGCTGGGTTATACCCTCCCGAAGAGCCTGTTGAACAAAGCCAGGATTGAAAGTCTTCGTTTCTACGTGACCGGCTACAACGTGGCCCTCTGGACCAACTACAGCGGCTATGATCCTGAAGTTTCGACCATCAGAAGGACTAACCTCTCACCCGGTGTCGACTACTCAGCCTATCCGAGAAGCCGCCAGCTCGTGTTTGGTGTAAACCTGAATTTTTAACCCTCAAAGATGATGAAAATGAAAAAATATATAATTATCTGTCTGACACTCTTCACCTTCGGACTCCTCCTCAGCTCCTGCGACCTGGATGCACCCTCCCAGTCGGCAGCCGAAGGATCGGTCGTCCTCTCCATCGAGGCACTGGCCGAAGGAGCGGTAATGGGCATCCACCAGTCGTTCGGGGAGACCAACTCCTACCGCGGACGCTTCCTCCCCTATTATGGCATCAACAGTGATGTGGAGTGGATCAACGGCATCAATCCCACCCAGCTGAACGATGCGGGGAAATATGAACTCTCTACCTATGCCGCCTCACCCGGCAATACACAGATGAACACCGACAACAACGCCTGGGCCAAGTTCTACGAAGGCATTGAACGGGCCAACAAGGCGATTGAAGGACTCCGTGACTTCGGAAAGGTGGATGAGAACCCCAGGATGGCACAGCTGCTGGGTGAGGCACTCACCCTGCGGGCCGTGATCTACCTCGACCTGGTGAAAGCATGGGGTGATGTGCCGGCACGCTTCGAGCCGATCACCACCGAGACACTCTACCTGCCGCGCAGCGACCGTGACATCATCTACAAGCAGCTGCTGGCTGACCTGGATGAGGCGGAAGAGCTGGTGGCATGGCCCAACGAAACAGATATCACCGCCAGCACCGAACGGGTCAATAAGGCCTTCGTGAAGGGGCTGACGGCACGCGTAGCCCTTTACGCCGGAGGCTTTTCACAGCGTGCCGACGGCGTGCGTCGCAGCAGCGATCCGGAGCTTAGTCCTGACAAGATGTATGCACTGGCAAAGGAAAAAACCATCGAGGTGATTCAGCAGGGCTCCAACACGCTGGGCTCCTTCGAACAAAACTTCCGCCTGCTCTGCCAGGATGATGTGACCGCCGGCAAGGAGTCAATCTGGGAGATCCCCTTCTCCGCTGGCCGTGGGCGCGTACTCTTCACACTCGGTGTGCAACATCGCAGTAAGGACCAGTACACCGACCAAAACAGGGGTGGTACAAACGGTCCCCTGCCCTACCTCTTCTACGACTACGACGTGGAGGACCTGCGGCGCGACGTGACTTGTGTACCCTATGAGTGGTCCAACTCCAACCCAAGCCACCAGCAACTTCGCAGCATCGACAACTGGTGCTTCGGCAAGCTGCGCTACGAGTGGATGAACCGTCGTGTTACCTCTACCAATGATGATGGCATCAACTGGCAGTACATGCGTCTGGCCGATATCTACCTGATGGCTGCCGAAGCAGTCAACGAGCTGGATGGACCCGCTGCGGCGGCACCCTACCTGAAACCTGTCCTCGACAGAGCGCTGCCGGCAGCGAAGGTGACAGCCTACATGTCGCAAGCCACCGCCAGCAAGGATGCCTTCTTCCACGCCATCGTCGATCAGCGTGCGCTGGAGTTTGCCGGCGAGAGCCTCCGCAAGGCAGACCTGATCCGCTGGAACATGCTCAAGAGCAAGCTCGACGAAGCCAAGATGAAGATGACACAGCTGATCAACCGCGAAGGACCTTACGCTGATCTGCCGGAGAAGCTCTACTACAAGACTGCGGACGACAACGAGACATTGATTGTCTATGGCCTGAATCATGGTGACAGCGATGAGATCGGTGCCAGCCTCGGCTACGAGGGGAGCACCACCTGGTTTGACGCGGACGACCTGACCCCGGAACTGATCAATGCCCTATACCAGAATAATCCCGATCAGAACCAGTACTGGCCTATCTGGCAGACATTCATAGACAGCAGTAACGGACAATTAACGAACTAATCATTATGAAAAGAAAACAGAGACACTATATTGCACTCTTCGCCTTCCTGACAACAGCTCTTTTCAATTTCAGCTGCAGTGATGACAGGGCGGAAGAGCTGACATCAATCGATTACGAGAGACTTTTCTCTCCCATCAAGATTGAAGCGTTCGTGATCAACCGTACCGACGCACGGCTGAACTGGACCCTCAACAAGGATGTGGAGTCCTACTCACTGGAGCTGTTTGCCGACGACAGCCTCACCTTTGCCGGCTCCCCGGTGAAGACATTCAGTGATGTGACGGGGGATCAACTCCCCTACTACATCCGTGACCTGGATGGCGAGACGCACTACTCAGTGCGCATCAAATCGGTGGCTGCCGGTAAAACAGAATCGAAATGGAGCGATGTCACCTTCAAGACCGGCACGGAGAACATCTTCCTTCCCTTCCAGGATGGCGACGTGGAAGCCACGGCCGTCACCCTCCGCTGGATCCCGGGCAGGACACTGACATCCATCAACATTGAACCAGGGGGCATCTCCCATCAGGTGACCGCCGGTGAGATCGCTGCCGGCAGCGCCACCATTGAGGGACTTACCGGCGAGACCAACTATACCGTCACCTTGAAGAATGGCGCAAAAACCAGGGGTATCCTGGAGTTCATGACCCTGGTGGATATCGGCAACGCGATTGCCGTACATCCCGAGGATGACCTCCTCGCCCTGCTCGCCGCCGCCAACGACGGTGATGCCTTCGCCCTCTTCCCGGGCACCTACGGTGCAGGTGACATGTTTGTGGTGAACAAGACCATCGAGATCAAGGGTGTCTACCCCTACAACAAGCCGGTGCTGAACGGTTACATCTCACTGGAAGAGGGTGCCGGACTGTTACTCAAAGATGTGACACTCGACGGTGGTGCGTTACAGGGTCAGAGCATTGTCTTCAACACCGCTGGAGTGACCTACAAGGCTCTTACGGTGGAGGGATGCGAGATCAGAGATTATGTGAAGGGCGTTTATTACCTGAACGTAGCATCGCTCGTGGAATCAATCACCTACCACAACAACCTGATCTACAATATCCAATGTGATGGCGGCGACTTCATGGATTCCCGCAAGGGTGCGTTCAACAGCCTGACGCTCACCCACAACACCATCTACAACAGTGCAGCGGGAAGAGATCTGATCCGTTACGATGATGCTTCAGGCAGCTTCCCCGGTATGACCTCTACCATCCTGGTGGATCACAACACCCTGCATGGTGTCTGCAACAGCTCATCCAAGCGTTTGTTGTATGTACGTTTCAAGGAGAACAAGATCACCTTCACCAACAACATCGTGGCAGAGACAAGCTGTATCTTCACCAACCAGAGCAACACCGATCCCTCACCCACCTTCGGCGGAAACAACTACTTCAATGCCCCGAACCTCTTCTCGGCATCGGGCAGCTCATCGAAGTTCTTCGACGACTCTGCCGACAGTGAAGATCCCGGTTTTGTAGATGCAGCCAATGGGAATTTCACCATCACCAATGAACTGCTGAAAGCGAAAGGTACCGGTGATCCCCGATGGGTGAACTAAATAGTGAACCCATATCAGTTTACGTGGCTCCTGTCAGGAGGAGTCACGTAAACCGATATGGAAATTCAACCAAAACAACCTGATGGAATGAAGAAATTTTTTGTGATACTGCTGTTGACATCACTTCTGTTCTCTTGCAGGGAGGGAGCACCAGTCAGCACCTCCTACCCCTATGGCTCGCTCTATGAGGAGCTCCCGTTTGAGATGCCCCGGGTAGAGATCCCCCGTTTCCCGGACAACCATGTCAGCGTGGCCGACCATGGCGGCGTACCGGACGGGATCACCCTTAACACCCAGGCCTTTGAGGAGGCCATGCAGACACTCTCCGAGAAAGGCGGTGGCACGCTACAGGTACCCAAAGGGGTCTGGTTCACCGGACCCATCCTCTTCCGTTCAAACATTAACATGCATCTGGAAAAAGGCGCATTGATCCTCTTCTCTCCCGATTTCAGCCTTTACCCGCTGGTGGAGACCATCTTCGAGGGGCTCGACACCCGTCGGTGCCAATCGCCCATCTCGGGACGTAACCTTGAAAACATCGCCATCACCGGTGAAGGGTCCATCAACGGTTCGGGTGAGGCATGGCGCCCCCTGAAAAGAGAGAAGGTGACCGAGAGCCACTGGAAAAAGGTGGTTCGCTCAGGTGGTGTAGTAAGGGACGACAATTACTGGTTCCCCTCCGCCGCCTCACTGAAGGGTCATGAGATGAGCGACATGAACGTGCCCCGCAGGGACCTCACCGAAGAGGAGTGGCTGGAGATCAAGGATTTCCTGCGCCCGGTGATGATCAGTTTCATTGAGTGCAAAAACGTCTACCTGCAGGGGGTGCTCTTCGAAAACTCACCGGCATGGAACATCCACCCGCTGATGTGCGAGAATGTGATCGTGGATGGTATCCTCGTGCGCAACCCAAGCTACTCACAGAATGGCGATGGCATCGACCTGGAGTCATGTGTCAACTCACTCATCGTCAACTCGGTGTTTGACGTGGGCGATGACGCCATCTGCATCAAGTCGGGGAAGGATGAGGATGGACGGCGGCGCGGGCGCCCCACCGAGAACCTGATCGTGGACAACTGCAAGGTGTTCAACGGCCACGGTGGCTTCATTGTGGGCAGTGAGATGTCGGGCGGCGTACGCAACATCTCCGTCAGCAACTGCCAGTTCCTGGGTACCGACGTGGGGCTTCGTTTCAAAAGCACCCGCGGTCGTGGCGGCGTGGTGGAGAACATCTATATCTCTGATATCTACATGTTCAATATCGCGACCGACTCGTTTCTCTTCGACCTCTACTATGGTGGCAAGTCTGCATCCGAGTCGCTGGCCGACGGGGATACCACGCCGACCGATCAACCTGCTTTCCCGGTTAACGAGGAGACACCGGTCTTCCGTAACATCTTCGTGAAGGACCTGGTATCACGCAATGCCCGCAGGGCGATGTTCTTCAACGGATTGCCCGAGATGAACATCGAGAACATCAACCTGGAGAATGCCATCATCACCGCTCGTTACGGTGCCGAGTTCTCGGAGTCGAAAGAGATCACCTTCAGGAATGTCACCGTGATCCCGAAAGAGGGCCCGGCCTACATGTTCCACAACGTGAAGAACTTCAAATCGGAAAATCTCTCATACGAAATCGGTGAATGGCAAAAGGCAGCAGTGATCACCGGTGCGGAGAGTGCCGGGCTACAACTCAACAGTTTGTCCGAAGAGCTTGTGGAGATCGCACCGGAAGTGGAGAGGAATGAGATTGTGTTCTAATAAGAATCCGTTTAAAAAAGTAAATGATGAACAAGATACAAACATCACTCCTGTTTATCCCGTTGGTTTCACTGCTACTGAACTGTAGCAGTGTAAAAGAGGCTGCGGCAGATCCCTGGTACATCCGGATGGCCGACTCCGAGATGCAGCGCTATCCCGAGAGCTGGATGGTAGACTTCTCGGAGAAAATCAAATGGAACTATACCCACGGGCTGGAGATGCTGGCCATGATACAGGTGTCGGAAAAGAGTGGCGATGAGAAGTACTACCGGTATGCCGAAGCCTACGCCGACACCATGGTCAACGACGATGGTACCATCAAGACCTACCAGCTGGAAAGATACAATATCGACCACATCAACCCGGGTAAGATCCTCTTCCCGATCTATGACAAATCGGAAAACCCCAAGTACCTGAAAGCACTTCAGTTACTGCGAAGCCAGATGGAGACTCACCCGCGCATCTCCAACGGCGGCTTCTGGCACAAGCAGATCTATCCGCACCAGGTGTGGCTCGACGGTCTTTATATGGCAGGTCCCTTCCTGGCGGAGTATGGCAAACGGTTCAATGAGCCGGCACTGTTCGATGAGGCTGCCCTGCAGCTTATTACCGCCTGGGATGATCTGATCGATGAGGAGAGCGGCTTGCTCTACCACGGATGGGATGAGAGCCGCCAGCAGCGGTGGGCCGACCCTGTTACCGGGCGATCACCCCACTTCTGGTCAAGGAGCATCGGTTGGTACATGATGGCAATGGTCGACGTGCTGGACCATCTGCCTGAAGAGCACCCACAGCGGGCCGCGATCATCGAGCGTCTGAACCGTATTGCCACTGCCGTGGAACGCTACCGCGACCCGGCGACGGGCATGTGGTATCAGGTAACCAACCTGGGCGAAAGGGAGGGTAACTACCTTGAATCCTCCGGCTCCATCATGTTTATCTACTCCTGGGTGAAAGGCGCACAAAAAGGCTACCTTCCTGATGCTTTCCTGCAAAAGGGAGCAGAGGCATATGATCAATTTCTGGAACAGTTCATCCGTGAGAACGAAGACGGCACCATCTCGGTGACCGACGTCTGCTCGGTGGCCGGCCTGGGGGGTGAAAAGCGGTACCGCGATGGGAGCTTCGAATATTACATCTCGGAACCGATACGGGATGATGATCCCAAAGCCGTAGGTCCTTTCATCATGACAAGCATATTGTTGGAGCGATAACAAAAAAAAATGTACCTTTGGACTATGACGCTTTCATTGAATATTCCTTTGCTGCTCACTCTTTTGCTGTTCACATTCACCGGGGTGGCAGCGCAGACACCAGCCTTTCCCGGTGCCGAGGGTGCCGGCATGTACACCACCGGTGGCCGCGGCGGGAAGGTACTCTACGTCACCTCGCTGGAGGACTCCGAAGAGCCTGGCACGCTACGCTGGGCCATACGTAAGAAAGGTGCGCGCACCATCCTCTTCAAGGTGTCAGGGGAGATCCGTCTTAATAGCCCGCTGAAGATCAACAACGGTGATCTGACCATCGCCGGCCAGTCGGCACCGGGCGATGGCATCTGCATCAGCAACCATGAGACGGTGATCAGTGCCGACAATGTGATCATCCGCTTTATCCGCTTCCGTCTCGGTGACAGAGCCCAGAAGGCAGTGGATGCGCTGTCAGGCTTCCGCAACGAAAACATCATCATAGACCATTGCAGTATGAGCTGGGGAGTGGATGAACTCTCCTCCTTCTACGACAACCGCAACTTCACCATGCAGTGGTGCTTCATCACTGAAAGCCTGCGCAACTCGGTGCACACCAAGGGAAAGCATGGCTATGGCGGCATCTGGGGCGGACAACAGGCATCGTTCCACCACAACCTGCTGGCTCATAACGACAGCCGCAATCCCCGTTTCTGTGGCAGCCGTTATTCCAACCGTCCTGATCTGGAGAGGGTGGACTTCCGCAACAACGTGATCTACAACTGGGGCTCGAACAATATCTACGCAGGTGAAGGGGGCAAATATAATCTTGTTGGTAACTACTTCAAGCCGGGACCAGCCACCGGCAGCAGCGCCGGCAAACGTATTCTCAACCCTGATGCCGACAACGGCAAGAACAACCAACCGGCAGGCATTCATGGCCACTACTACCTCGAAGGAAATATCCTGGAGGGCAATGAGGAGGTCAGCAGCGACAACACGCTTGGAGTAGAAATGGGCGGTACCTTTGTACAATTTGCCCCGCAGGTAAAACTGGCAGATATCCTGTTATCAGAACCACATCCAATGGCACCTGTCAACACTCATGATGCAGCACACACCTACGAAATGGTGTTGCGCTATGGCGGCTGCTCGCTGGTGAGAGACATCCATGACCAACGCTATGTGGAAGATGTGAATGCCGGATCCTATACCTTTGAGGGTTCTGGCGGCAGCAGCATGGGCCTGATCGACAGCCAGGAGGATGTGGGAGGATGGCCTGAATACCGTACCTACAACGCATACATCGACAGTGATGAAGACGGCATCCCTGACGGATGGCTGGAAGAGCACCATCCCGGGAAAAAGGCAGATGCACTGAACGAAGAGGGGTACACCTATCTGGAACTCTACCTCCACAGCCTGGTAGCCCACCTGATGGGGAATGAGCGAACTGAATCAGCTGCAGAACGACAGTTGAAACCCTCAGCGGTCAGAAGGATCGTTGTAGATCCGGAGGGTGAGGGTGATTTTCGTACGCTGCAGGCGGCGATCGATGCGGTGAGGGCTTTCGACCCCGATTTCACCACCCATATCATTCTGAAAGAGGGAACCTACTACGAGAAGGTGGTGATCCCCGATCATGTGCGTAACCTGAGAATCACCGGTGAGAGCCGGGATAAAACCATCCTCACCCACAATGATCATGCACTGAAGAACGGGATGGGTACATTCAACACCTACACCCTGCAGATCAGGGGCAGCGACATCATCCTGGAGAACCTCACCATCGAGAACAATGCGCCCATGGTGGCACAGGCGGTGGCCCTCCATACCGAGGGAGACCGCATCATCCTGCACAACTGTCGTCTGCTGGGTAACCAGGACACCCTCTACACCGGGAGAGAGAAGGGGAGGCTCTTCTTCTTCAACTGCCATATCGAGGGGACCACCGACTTTATCTTCGGCCCCGCCACGGCATGGTTTGAACAATGCGAGCTCCTCTGCAAGAAGAACTCTTACATCACCGCTGCCAGTACCCCACCGGATGCTGCCTTCGGCTACATCTTCAACCGTTGTCACATCACGGTTGCAGAAAATGTAACCTCCCTCTTTCTGGGTCGTCCCTGGCGCCCCTACGCCATGACCCTCTTTATGCACTGCTCGCTTCCTGCGGTCATCAACCCGCAAGGGTGGGATAACTGGCGCAACCCGGACAACGAGCAAACGGCACGGTATGGTGAGTACAACAACAATGGTGAAGGGAGCAACACCCACAGTAGAGTCTCATGGAGCACACTTCTTACACCTGATCAGGCGAAACAGATCACCCTGCTACGGGTGATGGGGGATGATTTCTACCCGCTGATCATCGCTGAAACCCATTTTCAACCATAAGAGATGATGAGAAAGTCCAAGATCACGATCCTGACAGCAACAGTGCTGGTGATGCTCTTCGTCAGCTGCGCACACCCCCGAACAGCGAAGGTAACCTTCCGGGAAGAGAGCCATGCAAGCAGGATCAATATCTTTGTCGGCGATCGTTACTTTACCACACTGCTCTATTCCGACACGCTGGAGAAGCCTCTCCTCTTTCCCATCCTTACACCCTCCGGGAAAACAATTACCAGAGGTTACCCCATCGATCCCCGTCCCTATGAACGTACCGACCATCCCCATCAGGTGGGACTCTGGTTCAACTTCGGCGATGTGAACGGACTCGATTTCTGGAACAACTCCACTGCCATCGCGCCGGAGAAAAAAGAGGGTTACGGCCATATCCGGCTCGATTCCGTCTTGCAGGTAGATCCTGAGGCAGGTGAACTGATAACCCTCTCCTCCTGGAGAGATCACCATGAGAAGAGGCTTCTGTCAGAGATAACGACCTATCACTTTCGCGGGGTGGGAGAGACATGCCGCTCCATTGAAAGAGTAACGCAACTCACCGCACTGCAACAGGTCACCCTCAGAAGCAACAAGGAGGGTCTCTTCGCCATCAGGGTAGACAGAGCTTTTGAGGAAGAAAGCGAGAAACCGTCAAACCGTCTCGACGCATCTTCGTTACCGGCCAATGAACCATTTGCTTATAATGAGGGGGTCAACGGCCATTATCGCAACCGGGAAGGAATGAGCGGGGAGGAGGAAGTGTGGGGAAAAAGAACACCCTGGGTAGCGCTTACTGCCGAAAAGGAGGGGGAGATAATAACCCTGGTGATGCTCGATCATCCGCTGAACCCCGGTTACCCCGGCTGGCCCCATGCTCGCGGTTACGGGCTGTTTTCAATGAACAACCTGGGAGGGGATGCGGTAGAGCCCGGCAGCGAACCCGTTCAGATCATGCTGGAGCCCGGTGAGGAGATCACCTTCCACCATATGCTGGTCATCGGGGGAGAGATGACCGATGAAACGATCAACGAGATGATGACACAGTTCCATTACCAATAAAAACAGAACAATTCACCCTTAAACAGACCATAAGATGAAAACCGAAGCAAATACCATCTCCAGGAGAAAGTTCCTGGCAGTCTCCGGGGCTATCGCCGGAACCACAATCGTGCACCCCACCTCACATATCCTTGCCGGCAACAGGCCCGGCAGCAGGGAGAGCGTGAAAAAGACCCGACTGGCTGTTGTCGGCCTCGGCATCAGGGGCACCACAATGTGGGGCAACAGCCTCACGAAAGATTACGCCGACTATGTAGAGTTCGTGGGTCTCTGTGACCACAACCCGGGGAGGCTGGAGCTGGGCAAGAAACTGATCGGCGCCGACTGTCCCACCTACCTTGATTTCGAACTGATGATGCGCGAGACCAAGCCGGAACAGCTGATCGTTACCACCGACGATGACACACACGACTACTTCATCGAGAAGGGTATGGAGATGGGTGCCGACATCATCTGCGAGAAGCCGATGGCTATCGACGAAAAGAAGATCCAACGTATCATCGATGCGGAGAAAAGAACCGGCAGGAAGTGCCGGGTCACCTTCAACTACCGCTACTCACCCCACCGCGCCAAGATGTGGGAGCTCCTGCGGGGGGGCGAGATCGGTGAGCTCACCTCGGTCGACTTCCACTGGTACCTCGACACCTCGCACGGTGCCGATTACTTCCGTCGGTGGCACCGGCTGGTGGAGAAAGGGGGATCACTGTGGGTGCATAAGGCGAGTCACCATTTCGACCTGCTCAACTGGTGGATCGGCAGCGACCCGGAGAGCGTCTATGCCCTGGGCGACCTGGAGTTCTATGGCAAGAACGGTCCCTTCCGGTCTGACAACTGTCGCAACTGCAACCATAAGAAAGAGTGTGATTTTTATTTCGATATCACCAAAAACGAGCGACTGGTGAAGCTCTATGTCGAGAACGAAAAATATGACGGCTACCATCGTGACGGCTGTGTCTTCCGCAATGATGTCAACATATTTGACAAGATGGCGGCAACCATCAAATATATGAATGGCGTGCAGGTGGCTTACTCGCTCACCACCTACTCCCCTTACGAGGGGTACCGCATTGCTTTCAACGGCACCAAGGGTCGGATGGATGTCTGGATCCAGGAGTCCAACCCCACCACCGATGCGAATTACGACGAGATCATCGTCACGAAGAACTTCGGGAAGAGGGAGTACTATCATATCAGACAGGGAGATGGACATGGTGGTGGCGACAAGCTGCTCAAGAACCAGACCTTTATCCCCGGCACACCCGACCCACTGCACCAGGCCGCAGGTGTACGCGACGGCGCGCTGGCCTGCCTGGTGGGCATCGCCGCCAGGAAGAGCATTGCCTCGGGCAAACCGGTGATGATCAGGGACCTCACCTCCCTGCAGCCCATGGTAAAGAAAGTCTGACAAATCGAAAGCATTGACACGATGAGAGGGATTCTTTTCTTTCGGCTGTTGGCAGTTGTTCTACTGCTCCCGGTTGCCTTCAGCTGTGAGAAGAATATCCCCGTGATTGAACGGCCGGAACAGGAGAAACCGATTGCAGAGAAACCGGATCAGCCGGGAGGCACCACCGGACACACCTACCCCACACCGGTAACCGAGGCGGCCCAGGCCTTCCCCGGTGCCCGGGGTTGTGGCATGTACACCAGCGGCGGCCGCGGCGGAAAGGTGATCCGGGTGACCACCCTCGAGGACCATGGCCTGCCAGGCTCACTGCGTCATGCCGTGAACCAGCCGGGTGCCCGCATCGTCCTCTTCGATGTGAGTGGTACCATCCGCCTGAGAAGCGAGCTGAAGATCACGCAGGGGAACCTCACCCTCGCCGGCCAGTCGGCTCCCGGTGGCGGCATCACCCTGGCGGATTACCCGGTGGAGATACAGGCGGACAACATGATCGTGCGCTACCTCCGCTTTCGCATGGGCGACAAGAAAGTGACAGCTGACAAAGATGCCTTCGGTGCTCGTAACCGCAAGAACCTGATCATCGACCACTGCTCCATGAGCTGGTCTACCGACGAGTGCGCCTCGTTCTACGACAACGAGAACTTTACCCTGCAGTGGAGCATCCTCTCCGAGAGCCTCCGCCTCTCGGTGCACGAGAAAGGATCACATGGCTATGGCGGTATCTGGGGAGGTGTCAACGCTTCCTTCCTCTGCAACCTGCTGATACACCACGACAGCCGTACCCCCCGCTTCTGCGGCAGCCGCTACAGCAACAGACCCGACAGGGAGAGCGTCGATTTCCGCAACAACCTGCTATACAACTGGGGGGCCAACAATGCTTACGGTGCTGAAGGGGGAAGCTATAACATCGTGAACAACTACTACAAGCCGGGACCCGCCTCCTCCAACCTTGGCAGGCTGCTGCAACCCTATGCCGACGATGGCAAGAATGCGCAACCCAAAGGCACCCACGGCCGCTTCTACCTGAGCGGCAACCAGGTGGAGGGTAACAACAGCGTCACCGCCAACAACAGGCTGGGGGTGCATCTGCACAGCACGTTTGCTACCCACGCACCCGGCGTGACGCTCGATGATATCCTTGCCGAAAGGGAGTTTGAGATGGCGGAGACAACCACCTTCAGCGCTGCAGAGGCCTATGAGAAGGTGCTGCAGCAGGCGGGCAGCAGCCGCAGCCGTGATGCGATAGACAGTCGGCTGGTGGAGGAGACCCGTACCGGCACGACAACCTTCAAGGGACTTAACCCGCAGAACAGCGCTCCCTACCCCAAGCCGGGCATCATCGACAGCCAGGAGGATCTCAAGCCGGCTGATGCAGGTGCCGTCTGGGGCGCCTGGCCCTCCCTGGCTGAGGGAGCACCTCCTGCCGACAGTGACGGTGACGGCATGCCCGACACCTGGGAAATTACCAAGGGGCTCGATCCGCAAACCGCCGATGCAAACGGTCGCCACCTCAGCACCGCCTACGATAACATTGAGGTCTACCTTAACGAGCTGGCCATAATAGCACCATAAAGAATTAATTCGATGAAACATACGAAACAACTCATCGCTCTTCTTCTCTTTATCTCTACTGCCTTCCCTCTCATCCCGCAGGAGCAGATCTCCCTCACCTGGGTGGCCGACAGGGGTGATGGCACCTACCGCAACCCTATCCTGTATGCCGACTACTCCGATCCGGATGTCTGCCGTGCAGGTGAGGATTACTGGATGACCGCCTCCAGCTTCAACTGCATACCGGGATTACCCATCCTGCACTCGAAGGACATGGTGAACTGGAAGCTGGTCAACCATGCCATCGACCGGCTGCCGCCCGATGGGCACTTCTCCTCACCACAACATGGTAACGGTGTCTGGGCCCCCTCCATCCGCTATCACGACAATATGTTCTATATCTATTACGGTGATCCCGACTTCGGTATCTTTGTGGTGAAGAGCGATGATCCGGCAGGTGAGTGGAGCGAGCCTCAACTGGTGAAAGCGGGTAAAGGGCTGATCGACCCCGGCCCCCTCTGGGATGACGACGGCAAGGTCTACCTGGTCTACGCCTATGCCGGCAGCCGTGCCGGCATCAAGAGCGTGCTGAACATCGCGGAGATGAATGCTGAGGGAACCAAAACCCTCACCCCCGGCAGGATCATCTACGACGGTCATGCGCTCGATCCCACCATCGAGGGACCCAAGTTCTACAAACGGAACAACTGGTATTATATCTTTGCACCGGCAGGCGGTATTGCCACCGGTTGGCAGACGATCCTCCGATCGCGCAAAATCTACGGTCCCTACGAAAGAGATGTCTCCCTAGCACAGGGCAGCACCGATGTGAACGGTCCCCACCAGGGGGCATGGGTCTCCACACCTGCCGGGGAGGATTGGTTCTACCACTTCCAGGATGCCGGTCCTTTCGGTCGCATTGTCCATCTGCAACCCATGAAATGGGTGAACGACTGGCCGGTGATGGGCCACGATGCTGACGGCGATGGTTGCGGCGAGCCGGTACCATTCTGGACCAAACCGGCGATAGCAGGCAATCACCCCATTGTCACCCCGCAGGAGAGCGACCTCTTCGAAGAGGCCACCCTCGGCCTGCAGTGGCAGTGGCATGCCAACCCGGGAGAGTGGTGGTCCTACAGCGACAGTGCTACCGGGACCCTCAGCCTCTACTCGGTGCCAATACCGGAGGATTATCAAAACCTGTGGGATCTCCCCAACCTGCTACTGCAGAAATTCCCCTCCAACAGGTTCAAAGCCACCGCGAAGCTTACTTTTCTCCCCTCCGAAGCCATCACCGGTGAACGCACGGGACTGGTGGTGATGGGGATGGACTATGCCCTGCTGGCGCTGGAAAAAAGAGATGAGGGGTTCTCCCTCTCGCAGATCGGCTGCAAGGATGCCGACAGGGAAGGAGAGGAAGTGATCCACGCATCAGTCCCACTGTCCGCAGGAGCACTCTTTCTACGCGTGGAAGTTGAGCCTGATGCCAGCTGTCGTTTCAGCTACAGCATGGATGGGAAGAAATTCATCCCCCTGGGTCAGTCGTTCACCGCGAGAGAAGGGAAATGGATCGGAGCCAAGATGGGGCTCTTCTGCTCACGCCCGGTCAGCAACAACGACGGGGGACGCGTGGTGGTTGACAGTTTCATCGTGGATTAAAGCCTTTCAATCATGAAAACCAAAAGCTTCTTCGCCTTATTGATCCTGCTGAGCTGCTTCTACTGGCAGGTTGCCGCACAAACCGTGATCATCAACGACGTGCCGCGCGACACCAGCTACACCGTCCACAGCTCCTATATCAAGGAGGTGAAGCGGTTTCCCTTTATCCGGATCGCATCGGCAGAGATCCCTGCCGGTATCAAAGCGATGGAAGCCATCCCATACAAGTCGACCGGCACCCGGGAGCTGACGCTCTCGGTCTACCGCCCCGACAATGATGAGATTCTGCCGGCAGTGATGATGATCCACGGGGGTGGCTGGAACTCCGGATCACCCGATATGCAGAAGGCGCTCGCCCTTCAGCTGGCCCGCAACGGCTATGTCACATTCACGGTGGAGTACCGCCTCTCGCCCGAGGCGCTCTTCCCCGCGGGGATGGAGGATCTGGAAGAGGCTGCAGCATGGTTCGCGACCCATGCCACTCAATATGGAGCTGACCCTACCTCCCTTGCCGTCTCGGGCTGCTCAGCCGGTGGCCAGCTGGCCGCGCTGATCGGTACCAGGAACAGGGAGAACCGCTTCCGCGCGGTGATCAACATCGACGGCATCTCCACCTTCGTCAACCGCGAAACGGTCGATCGGGCCGAGAAAGCACGCCTGTCGGGTGAGAAGACTCCTGCCGATGCTCTCTGGCTGGGCGGCAGCTACAGCCAGAAGCCGGAGCAGTGGGAAGAAGCCTCTGCACTCTACCAGTTACACGAGGGCAGCGCACCGGTATGCTTCATCAACAGCTCCATCCCCCGCTTCCACCACGGTCGCGACCAGCATATCCGGCTGCTCGACAGCCTGGGGATCTACAGCGAGGTGCACACCTTCGACAACACACCCCACACCTTCTGGCACTTCCATCCCTGGCACCTCACCACCGTCCGGCTGATGACCGCCTTCCTGGAAAAGATCTTCCGGCCGGCAGAACCGATCGACAGGAGCGGTTTCGACTGGGTGGTGGCACAGGATGGCACGGGCGACTTTATCTTCGGCTCCTCCACCGCCTGGTTCGAGGAGTGTGAGATCTACTGCAAGGATAACGGTTCTTCACTGCTTCTTCACTGGTCCTCGGTGCCTCTATCCTTATAGTTGCCTTATAGTTGCCTTATATCCACTCCCTAAATATACGGAGAGGATATGAAGATACATTAAGGGAAGGAAACAGAAACAGCAGCCAATTATAGGCGAAGACCTAGCGAAGACCTAGCGAAAACGCTGCAAATCTCAGGGAAACGAAGGTAATGTAACATTCAAGGGTGGTGCCAAGCTCCGGCGTGCCATGGCGGAAGGTGGTATAGCTCAACCCATAGCCAAAGGGGAAGAGCGGCCCCTGATCGATGAAGTGGCAGGCACGTCTCTTCATGCTGTAATCTTCAAAGATAATCATAAACTTATAAATTGTGAAAATTTGCGTCACACGAAAAAAAATATATCTTTGTCGGCATATGATGAGCAAACTATGAAAAACGTACGAATCCTTTTAATCACATTTCTAACAGGAATAACATCCCTCACGATGAGTTGCAACCCCACAGTGAAACAGAACGAACAGAGCGTGACCAGTGATGAAGCCCTTGAGGGCAAGAAGGTGCTTTATCTCTATGGCGGCTGGGAGGGGCATGAACCGGAACAGTGCCGCGACCTCTTCGTGCCCTGGCTGAAAGCGGAAGGAGCCGAGGTCTTTGTCTATGACAACCTCAACTGCTACAGCGATTCGGCGTTGATGGAGCGCGTGGATCTGGTTATCCAGCATTTCACACAGGGTGAGATCACCCCCGCGCAGGAGAAAGCACTGCTCAACGCGGTGCGCAACGGCACCGGCCTGGCAGGATGGCATGGCGGCACCGGCGACTCTTTCCGCAGCAACGTGGAGTTTCAGTACATGGTGGGGGGCCAGTGGGTGGCACACCCGGGCAACATCATCACTTACGAGGTAAACATCATCGATCAGAAGGATCCGGTGACGGCAGGTCTGAACAACTTCTCCATGCAGTCGGAGCAGTACTTTATGCATGTGGATCCCAACGTGAAGGTGCTGGCCACCACCACCTTCAGCGGGGAGCACAACAACTGGATCGAGGGTGCCGTGATGCCGGTGGTCTGGAAGAAATCATACGGCAAGGGAAGAGTCTTCTACTCCTCGCTGGGGCACGTGGCAAAAGATTTCGAGGTGGCTGAAGCGCTGGAGATCATGAAAAGGGGGATCCGCTGGGCAGCCCAAAGCAAAGCGGAGGGACCCGACCAATGGCTCTCTCCGCTCTATCCTTCCAGGTGAGCAGTTGCTGATCAGGGCATGGGAGCCAGATCCTCCCACTGCACGTTCCATCTTCCATCTTTAGGGAATCCGGGGGTGTCTTCCTCGTTGCCGTCCCAGCCGGCGCACATCATGGCCACGGCGGTGAGCAACCCCCCGTTACCGGGCAGATAGACACGCAACCGCTCATCCTGGTAGTTGTGACCGTTCACCAGATAGGTATTGGTCCTTTTGTCCATCAGCAAGGCACCCACAGCTTTCTCCGGGTCACCCAGGCGGGCAGCACTCATGGCGGTCATCGGGTAGTCCCATCCCCATGTTTTGTCCCAGTTCCAGTTGTCCCAGATCCAATCCAGCGTATGATGCATGGTTTCGCGGCGCACCAGCTTCGATTCGGGCATCATACCCAGTGCACCCAGCACTGCCGGATGATCGGAGGTGAAGCGGATATCGATGTAGGTGTCGGTGGCATCCTCCGATGCCAGGTAGAGGCCGTCGGAATTGTACGTCAGTGGCGAGAGCTTGTCGATCATCTCATCCCACTGCATCTCTCGCTGTTGTCCCAGGCGCTCTCTCCACTGCTGGGCTACCGACATCGCATAATGCCAGTAGGAGAGTTCAAACGGCGGATTGATCGTCTCTGCTGCGCGCAATGTCTCCTGTGCCGGGATGACACCCTTCAGCAGATATCGGTCCGTCTTTTCATCGTAGGTGGCAAATGATGCCATAAAGCGGGCGGTCTCTTCCACCAGGAATCCATATTTATCCAGTACCTCCTGAGAAGGATTGTTCCGATAAATCAACTCCGCCATGTAGATGAAATGGGGTTGCTGCCAGATCAGGAAGGAACCCACATCGGAAGGTGCTTCCTGCGCCGAGGGATCAGTCATCTTCATCCAGCGGGCACCTTCAAACTGCTGCCGCTCTGCAATCTCTTTAGCCTTCGGGAAGGCAGCGGCATACCAGTCCATGCTTCTCTCCAGTAGCTCCGTTCTGTTCCACAAGGCAAAGTGAACGGCATGCCACCAGTGCATCTCGAGGTGGAACTTCCCATACCAGCTGTTGTAGGTCAACCCGGTCTCCTGCGGCGGATAGATGCCTGCCGACTGGATAGCCATCAGGTATTGCGACAACACCACGCGGCGTTCCAGCTCTGCCGCCCGCTCATCGGTGCACTTCGAGAAATCGACCGCACCTCCGTTCTGCCAGAAAGCAGTCCAGTAGGCGGACGAAGCGTCAAACGACTCCTGCACAGTTACAGTATCGGCTTCCGGCAACTTCTCTGTAAAAGTACAGGTAAATGAAAACGAGTCGCTGCCTGGTGTGAGCACGAAGTAATGTGCCTCTTTCCTGGTGAGGGATGCCTCACCCTCATACTGCAGATTGATGTAATAGACCGTTGAGTCGACTGTTCTTCTCAGCAGGCAGGTGTGTTGATCCTGAGCGATGATTTCGGTCAGATGCTTCTCCGGTGAACTCCAGTCGCTGCCCTCGTCGGAATGCGCTCCCGTGGGATAGGGAAAACGCAGGTTCACCTGCATCCTCCCCTTGCCAATCAGAGGTGAGTGAAGCATCACAGCCAGCTGATCCTTTTCAGGATGTACGGCTGTCTGCACAACCACTGAATCAGTGCCTGTCATAAATCGGCTTCGGATAATCCCCTGCCATAGATCCAGCTCCTGGTTCAGGTGGGTGATCTGTTCTGGCAGCAGCTTGTTATCCTCACTGTCGGTCAGCTCCAGACCGATGTAACCGAGATGTAGCCGGTGCGGGTTGACCCTGAAGTAATTGGCGGCATCACGGCTTCTGCCCGGTTCGTTGAACTGCACGGCGTAAGACTCCTCCCACCCCCTGAAGTTATAAACCTCCAGCGTCTCTTCGAAGGCATACCGCTCCGGGTTGGGGAAGCTGTGCCACCCCCATTGCGACTGCGTACCGAGAGGCACCCCCTCAGTGTAGATCTCCGGGAAGCTCTGTAACCCCGTGGCATCTACCGTCACGGCGAAGTTGCCATTGCCGACGGAGAGAGATGCCAGTGCATCAAAACCGGTGACCCCGGGGTTGTTTCGCTTCACGAGAGCCGCCCTGTCGATCCTGTCAGGCGTATGACTGTCACATGAGCACGTCAGGATACCAATCAGTAGTAAGATATTCAGATTTGTCAGGTTGTGTGCATGCATATTCTGAGAAAAAATGAGAGTAAACCTGAGAACGACTTATGGAAGCCTCCTAATAGCAATTCACAAAGAATCAGTGATGGCGCTTTCTTATCACCCAAATGCTCAATGAATCAAGCAATAAAGGTAAACAGGTTTTTTGTTTTATCCTAATCCTGTATCTTTGAATATGGACAAATGCAGAGGAGGGCGTCGTCATGGATAAAACCGAACCTCAGCATCCCAATTCAAGCAGGGTTAAGGGGTCTGAATTATCCCATTTTATTTTGAACTGTATGAAATATTTAGTAAATTTGATCCGTAGACAGTTATGCGTCGAACTGTCTTTCTATAACGGGGTTACCCGTATAAGATCATCGTGATATGACCGGGAGTGATGCTTGAACTGCCACCCCGTATTAAAATCCGCATCTCTATTGAATATCAACAAATTAAGGCTATATGAAAACAAATTATGAATTGCGCTATGCAGCACATCCGGAGGATGCCAGGTCCTACGACACGCAGCGTCTGCGACGTGACTTTCTGATCGACAAGCTTTTTGCTTCCGATGAGGTGAATATGGTATACTCCATGTACGACCGCATGATCGTGGGTGGTGCCATGCCGGTCAACGAATCACTGCACCTGGAGGCAATCGACCCGCTCAAACAGCCCAGTTTCCTCTGCCGACGTGAGCTCGGGATCTTCAACGTGGGAGGAAAAGGAAAGGTGAAAGTGGGAGATACCGTTTTCACACTCGACTATAAGGAGGCTCTCTACCTCGGTTCCGGCGAACGGGAGGTCTATTTCGAGAGCGATGACGCCTCGAAACCGGCCAAGTTCTACTTCAACTCCACCAATGCTCATCGTAACTACCCCGATAAGAAGGTTACCAAGGCCGATGCCGTGGTAGCTGAGATGGGCTCCCTGGAGGGATCGAACCACCGTAACATCAACAAGATGATTGTCAACCAGGTGCTGCCCACCTGCCAGCTGCAGATGGGTATGACCGAGCTGGCGACCGGCAGCGTCTGGAACACCATGCCGGCACATGTTCACTCCCGCAGGATGGAGGCCTACTTCTACTTTGAGGTGCCCGAAGATCAGGCTGTCTGCCACTTCATGGGTGAAGCAGAGGAGACCCGTCACATCTGGATGAAGGGCGATCAGGCTGTGCTCTCCCCTGAATGGTCAATTCACGCCGGCGCCGCTACCTGCAACTACACCTTTATCTGGGGCATGGGTGGCGAAAACCTGGATTATGGCGATCAGGATTTTTACAAGATTACAGACTTAAAATAAAGACAAACAATGGTCAATTTTTCATTGGAAGGTAAAGTCGCTCTGGTAACCGGAGCATCCTACGGAATAGGTTTTGCCATGGCCACAGCACTGGCAGAAGCAGGAGCCACCATCGTTTTTAACGACATCAGGCAGGAGCTGGTTGACAAGGGACTGGCCAACTACAAGGAAAAAGGCATCCATGCACACGGTTATGTATGCGACGTGACCAACGAAGAGCAGGTGAACGACTTAGTGGCACAGGTGACCAGAGAGGTAGGGGTGATCGACATCCTGGTGAACAATGCCGGCATCATCAAGCGTGTTCCGATGCATGAGATGAGCGCTGCCGAGTTCCGTCAGGTGATCGACATCGATCTGAATGGTCCCTTCATCGTCTCCAAGGCGGTGATCCCCCATATGATTAAAAAAGGACACGGCAAGATCATCAACATCTGCTCCATGATGAGCGAGCTGGGTCGCGAGACCGTATCGGCCTATGCCGCCGCCAAGGGGGGCCTGAAGATGCTCACCAGGAACATCTGCTCCGAGTATGGCGGACACAATATCCAGTGCAACGGCATCGGTCCCGGTTACATTGCCACTCCGCAGACGGCACCCCTCCGGGAGAAACAGGCTGACGGCTCACCGCATCCCTTCGACTCATTCATCATAGCCAAGACACCTGCCGCACGATGGGGGACACCGGAAGATCTGATGGGACCGGCCCTCTTTCTGGCTTCCGACGCATCCAACTTCGTGAATGGTCATATCCTTTATGTGGACGGAGGTATCCTGGCCTATATCGGCAAGCAACCCTAACCCATTTTCTTACACCCTCAATTTCCACACTCGGAGGTTGAGCCCATTTCAGACAACAGCGATGAAGAAAACAATTATTGGATTGCTCTTGCTGACCACTCTACTGGCGGGATGTGACACACAGAAGAGAGAAGTGACGCTGACAGTGCAAAACAGCGGATCTGTCGACAGGGAGAACCAGATGGTTGAAATTCCCTGGAACAACATTGCAGAAAAGCTTGGCACAGCGGTTGAGAAAAGCCTTATCCTGGTAGACGCCGACGGGAAACAACGGCCCTGGCAGCTGGTCGCCAACGGCAACGACACCCAATCAATCATCTTTCCGGTATCACTGAAAGCAGGTGAAGCACAATCACTCCGTATCACCGAGGGTGAGCCTGATTCTTTCGAGCCCCTTGTCTACGGACGACTGGTTCCTGAGCGGAAAGATGACTTCACCTGGGAGAACAACCGCTCCGTCTTCCGGGTTTATGGTCCTGCACTGAAAGCTACGGGAGAGATCAGCAACGGCATGGATTTCTGGACGAAACGTACCGAAGAGCTGGTCATCGACAAATGGTATCGCGACGACCTGGCGGGCGTGGCCTCCTACCATGAGGACCACGGCGAGGGACTCGACTTCTACAAGGTAGGCAGGACACTGGGCCTGGGGATGACCGCTCCTGTCCACAATGACACCCTCTGCCTGGGCGACAATTTCGTCGCCGCCGAGATCATCGACAAGGGACCATTGAGACTGACTTTTAAACTCACGTACGCCCCCTACATGGCAGGTGATAAGGAGATAACTGAATCACGTATCATCTCACTCGATGCCTACAGCCTTTTCAACAAGGTGACCCACCTCTTCGAATCAGAACAAGAGGAGCTGACCGTGGCTACAGGGATCGTTATCGACGAGACAGTACCACCTGTTACCTTCGGTGACACCGGTGGCATCATTGCCTATGAAACACCCGGCAACGAAGCAAACGGCACGATTTATACCGCAGTCATCCAGCCGGCTGGTTATGAATCTGTTCAACTTTTCTACGGTCACTATGCCGGACTGAACAGCATCACACCAGGTTCATCCTACACCTCCTACGTGGGGGGAGGGTGGAGCAAAGCCGGCTTCAACAGCTTCGAGGAATGGGTGACATTTGTGAAAGCGGAGAAAGAAAAAATCGATCAACCTCTAACAATTGATATTCAATAAAATGCAAAAAGTAGTTACTTTTGGCGAGATCATGCTGCGCCTGGCCACACCCGGCTATCAACGCTTTATTCAATCTGAAAGCCTTACAGCCACCTTTGGGGGCGGTGAGGCCAACGTGGCCGTTTCACTGGCCAACTACGGTGTCCCTGTGGAGTTCGTGACCCGCCTCCCGCAAAACGATATCGCCGACTGGTGCATCTCCGACCTGAGAAAATACAATGTGGGTACCCGTGAGATCCTGCGTGGCGGTGAACGGGTGGGAATCTATTTCCTTGAGACGGGAGCGGTGGCACGACCCTCAAAGGTGGTTTACGACAGGGCACACTCCTCCATCGCATCGGTGGAAAAAGGGATGTTTAACTGGCGGGAGATACTGAAGGATGCCACCTGGTTCCATTGGACAGGTATCACTCCGGCCTTGTCGCAGGGTGCCGCCGACGCCTGTCTTGAAGCAATACAGATGGCAAATGAGATAGGTGTCACCGTCTCGTGCGACCTCAACTACCGGAAGAACCTCTGGGAGTATGGCAAAAAGGCATCGGAGATCATGCCGGCCCTGGTTGAGGGATGCGATGTGATCCTGGGCAACGAGGAGGATGCAGAAAAGGTGTTCGGCATCAAGCCGGAAGGATTTGAGGTGGAACATACCGGTGGGGAGGTGGATGCCTCCGAATTCGAGTCGGTATGTAAACAGCTGATGCAAAGGTTTCCCCGGGCAAAGAAGGTGATCATCACCCTTCGCGGCTCCATCAACGCCAACCACAACACATGGGGTGGCTGTCTCTACTCCGACGCCCTCTACCAGTCGCGCCGTTATGATATCACCCATATCGTGGACCGGGTGGGTAGCGGCGACTCCTTTATGGGTGGGCTGATTTACGGTTTGCTTACCTATAAGGGTGACGACCAGAAAGCACTCGATTTCGCGGTAGCAGCCTCCTGCCTAAAACACACCATCTATGGCGACTTCAACCTGGTCACCGCTCCCGAGGTGGAGACCCTGATGAAGGGCGACGGCTCCGGCCGGGTGGTCAGATGATTAGCTGATTCGAGGATTCGCTAATTTGAAGATTCGGAGATTTGAAGATTCGCTGAAAACTGATTGCTGAATAAATATAAATCAAAGGCTAAATGCTGATAGCTGATAGCTGAACGCTAACAAATTATGTCCAGATTTTCAAGACTCAAGGTCTACCAGACAATAGAAGAGACCGCCATCGTACCGGTCTTCTACCATCCCGATACAGAGGTTGCCAAGAAAGTGGTGAAAGCTTGCTATGAAGGCGGTATCCGCGCTTTCGAGTTCACCAACCGGGGCGACTTCGCCCATGAGGTGTTCGCCGAGCTGGTGAAGTGGGCCGACAAGGAGTGTCCCGAGATGATCCTCGGCATCGGCTCCATCGTGGATGCCCCCACGGCAGCACTTTATATCCAACTAGGTGCCAACTTCGTGGTGGGACCGCTGCTCAACCCCGATATCTTCAAGGTGTGCAACCGCCGTCAGATCGCCTACTCACCCGGTTGTGCCACCACCAGTGAGATCGGCCTTGCACAGGAGCTGGGAGCCGAGATCGTGAAGGTGTTCCCCGGTGGCAACGTGGGGGGCCCCTCCTTCGTGAAGAACATCAAGGGACCCATGCCCTGGAGCAGGATCATGGTTACCGGTGGCGTAGAACCCACCGAAGAGAACCTCACCGCCTGGTTCAAGGCAGGTGTCACTGCCGTGGGAATGGGCTCCAACCTCTTCCCCAAAGAAATAATTAAAAATGGGGAATGGGGAAAAATTACCGAACTAAGTCGCATCAGCCTCTCAATCGTGAAAAACATTCAACATACATAAACCAAATATCAGAAAAAAATCATGAGTAATCTACTACAAGGAAGCACAAAGATGACCAATCATCGCTGGACCATCGTGGTGATGCTATTTATGGCCACCACAGTGAACTACCTCGACAGACAGGTGCTGTCACTTACCTGGGCCGACTTTATTGCACCGGAATTCCACTGGACCAACAGTGACTATGGTACCATCACCGGGCTTTTCTCCATTTTTTATGCCGTATCAATGCTCTTCGCCGGCAAGTTCATCGACTGGCTTGATACCAAGAAAGGATTCCTCTGGGCAATCGGTGTATGGTCGTTCGGGGCAATCATGCACGCCTTCTGCGGCATTTTAACTGCCGGAATCACTGCCGGAGAATGGACCATGAGCTTCCATGGGGCACGTGAGGCGATCTCAACAGTGGGAGATGTATCGCTGGTGGTCTCCGTGAGTGTCACGCTCTTCGTGTTTGCGCGACTGGTGCTGGCTATCGGTGAGGCTGGCAACTTCCCCGCCGCCATTAAAGCTACTGCCGAATACTTCCCTAAGAAAGACAGGGCCTATGCCACCAGTATCTTCAACTCCGGCGCACAGATCGGTGCCCTGCTGGCACCCCTCACCATCCCCTTCATCGCCAAGGCGTGGGGCTGGGAGATGGCTTTCATCGTGATCGGTGCCCTCGGTTTCATCTGGATGGGCTTCTGGATATTTGTATATCACAAACCGGAACAAAGCAAGAAGGTGAACGCCCTCGAGTTGGAATACATCAACCAGGATGATGCCACTGATGCTTTAGAGGGAAGGGTGAAAGCCGATGGCAATGCCGGCAAGAAGGTATCCTTCAAACAAGCATTCAAATACAAACAAACCTGGTCGTTCGCGGTGGGCAAGTTCCTCACCGACGGTGTCTGGTGGTTTCTGCTCTTCTGGATACCGGCATACCTCAGCTCAGTCTACGGGCTTGACTCAACCGAAAGTGCACCTCATGTCTTCGTGGTCTATGCCATCTCGATGATCTCGGTATTCGCTGCCGGCTACTTCCCAGCGTACTACATGGAAAAGAAAAAGCTGGACCCCTATCAGGGACGTATGCGGGCGATGTTGCTCTTCGCCTTCTTCCCGCTGCTCATCCTCTTTGCCCAACCATTGGGAGGTGTTTCGGTGTGGCTCCCGGTGATCATCATCGGTATCGCTGCCGCCGCTCACCAGTCCTGGTCGGCCAACATCTTCACCACCGTGAGTGACATGTTCCCGAAACATGCCGTGGGCACCATCACCGGTATCGGCGGTATGGCCGGTGGTGTGGGTTCCTTCTTCATCAACAAGAGCTCCGGCGTGTTGTTCGACCATGCCGCCAACACCAACATGAAGTTTCTTGGTTATGAAGGGATTGAATCAGGCTACTTCATCATCTTCATCTTCTGTGCCATCGCCTATCTGCTGGGGTGGACCATCATGAAGGCATTGGTACCGAAGTATCAGCTTATCACAGATATGTAATCGGATCGATCAATACAAACCACCCTCCGATGGTGATTAGGGTAGGAGAAAGGCGAAATAGTTTTTCTCCTGCTTTTTGTTTCCAGCAAGAAAATACAAACTCTTATTCACTTTGAGCTTATATTTCACATATCATTTAAATAATTGAGGATATTGTTTTTATTAGTTATATTTGTTTCTTTGTAAAAATGATCTCAGGTCATCTCAGTTACGTTTCACTTTTGAGTACAAGTAATTCAGTGCAACATTTCATGCTGACCACACCTAAGATATTTTTTTATCAACGGCTAAAACTATTCGGTTATATTTAATGAATGGAATACGCTACCGACTTATGAAAACAAAGTATTTACTATTGGCCATATTGGCGTTATTGCCCGCAGGGTTAACGGCCCAATCCGACTTCGACATAAGTGCCGATTATTCGCCATACGAAGACATGATTTTACTTCATTTGGTAAACAATACGGATAAACCGATGCGAATACGCAATAATTTTGGAGGTGGAACTTCCGGAAGTTTTGTTGTATTTCTTCTTAAAGATAAAGCAGGTGAGAAAATCTCAGAGTATCAGGCTGTTTTTGGTGAGGGAGTTAACTATCAACATTTTGTAGATATCAGCCCGCGTTCAGCCATAACGACTAAGTATCCTTTAAGGCCTTTGACTCCGTCGCGTCGTAATGTATCGGAAGTTTACTCAGTTGAAGCGAGTTGTTTCATTCGCTATTTAATCTCAGGAAAAAATGAATACGATTATTTCGATAAAATCCTGACTATTGATACGAAGCAAGATTTGATGATCGACCCAGGATAAGATGCCCAAATGTCATCACAATAGCGTTGAACTCAACAGCAAGGTTTGACTATCATTCCAGTCAAATCGGGGCCGGGCTGACCAACCCGACTCAATAGCATCCAAATCACCCAATCCTGGGGTTATAGGCCTCTTCGGATTGAGTTACGCGCCAGCCTCCCCCAGGGCTTGAGCAGGTCGTCTGTCCAGTTACCCTCCGCTTCGGCGCGGGGCAGCAGCATGGAGCAGGTCTCGTTCTTGTCGGAGACCGACCAGGCGACCCAACTGATCTTGCGGCTCTCCATCCACTCCACATAAGTCTCCCACTCCTCCGTGCCGAGGCGTCCGTCGCCGTTGGCTTCCGAGCCGCCGCACTCCGACACGAAAATAGGAATTCCGCTGGCGATGGCATCGTCGGTGCGGTCGCGCAGCCATGCCTCGTGGGTGGCTGCGTAAAAGTGCATGGTGTACATGATGTTGGTTACATCCTGGATGGGATCTTCCGCCACCAGGTGGAGGTCCTGGTCCCAGTGGGGGCTACCCACCAGTATGATGTTGTCCGGGTCGATGGCACGGATCACATCGATCACCTCTTCCGAGTAGGCTTTCACCTCTTCCCATTCAAAGTAGTCGGGTTCGTTCCATATCTCGTAGATGACGTTGGGATGCTCGCCATATTTGGTGGCCATCTCGGCAAAGAACCCTTTTGCCTCCTCCAGGTATTTCTTGTGGGCATGAAAGTCGATGATCACGTAGATGCCGTTGTCGATGGCAGCCTCGATCACAGGTGTGATGCATTGCAGCGCAAATTCCGGGTTCTCACGGTAGTTATCCTCGATCTCCAATCCCATGGCGGCGCGCACCACTGTGCATTTCCAGTCCTCCGCCAGCCATTTCACCGCACCCTCGTTGTAAAAGCGAGGCCAGAGGTTGTGCCATCCCAAACTGGCGCCGCGCAGCAACAGTGGCTCTCCCTGCTCGTTGCTGAGCTGTGTGCCGATCACCTGCAGCTGTCCGTGCTGTGCCACGACCGTGCTGTCGGCCGCCGTTTCATTGTTGGTCTGCTGCCCGTTGCCGCAGGAGATCGCTGCCGACAACAACAACAGCATTGTAAATAACACACTGTTTCTCTTCATATCTCTTTATTTTTAATCATTAATCCTGTCTGATTCGTTCGATCAGCTCCAGGCACATCCGCCCATTGTGATAGGGGCACTTCCAGAAGCCCGCCTTGTCGTTCACCCGGTCCTTCTCCCCTTCCGGCGAGACAGACCAGTACCACTCCCCCTGCTCCCTGTCTACAAGGTGCTGCTTGATGAAATCCCAGCTGTTGCGTGTTTTGTTGAGCCACGCATCATCTCCCGACAGCTGCCACGCATTGAAGAAGCCGACCACCGCCTCTGCCTGTGGCCACCAGTCGCACCGTTCGTCACGATGTCCGCTATTCCAATCCCTCTCATTGATCAGTGCACCTTTTGCGTTCAGTCCCTCTGCGGCGGCTTCTGCTATCCGCTTTGTTACAGGTTTCAACTTCCGTTGCGTCGCCTCATCGCCCAGCACCCGGGCAGCCTCCTCCAGCAGCCAGGAGGCTTCGATGTCGTGCCCGAAGGAGTGGAGGGTCGATTTGCAGAGCCACTCCTCATCGAAGAAGAGATTGAGGTGCCCGCTCACCGGGTCGATGATTTTCTTCAGGAAGATCTCGATCAGGTTCTTCAGCTGACTTGCCAGCAAGGGATCCTTCCAGACACGGTAAAGGTTGGTGTAGGCTTCCAGAACGTGGAGGTGGGTGTTCATCGTCTTCTTCTCATTGGCATCCTTCTCACTCAGCCGCAGATCATCCAGCAGCTGCCAGTCGCGACTGTAAGCCTCCATGTAACCGTTGTTCACGCTGTCGAAGCTATGCTGTTCAATGAGCCGAAACAGTACTTTTGCTTTTTCAATGGCTTCTTCGTCACCACTAACGCTGTAATACTCAGTCAGCGCATAGATGAAAAAGGCCTGACTGTAGATCTGTTTCTTGCTGTCGGCAGGGGTACCATCGGCATGCAGCATCCAGTAGGTGCCACCAAACTGATCATCAAAAAAGTGTGCAAAGATATATTCTTTGGCCCGCCCTGCTTCGGCGAGGTACTCCTCCGAATGCAGCCGCAATGCCGCCGACGAGAAGGTCCATAGGATCCGTGCGTGGAGAATGCCTCCCTTCGGGGCATCGGGCACCAGACAGTTCTCACCGGTCATCCGGCCATGGTACCCCCCCCGTTCGTTGTCCCTCATCCGATTCATCCAGAAGGGGAGGATGTTGGCGGTCAGTTCGTCACGTAGTTCTTGTTTCAATACACCAATGTCCATCGCTCTTTCATCTGCTAAAGAATCACTTCCACTTCACCCACACTGCCTGCTGGCAGGAGTGGTATCAAATTGCCTTTTACCGGTTCGCCGTTCAGGGTGATTGCCTTCACTCCTTTCATCCGCTTCCCAGGGTTGTTCACGGTGATCCGGTAGGTCACGCCGCGGAACCTGCGTGTCACATGATACTGTTCCCATTCCGGTGGAATGCAGGGATCGATGATCAGACCGTCGTAGGCGGTACGGATGCCGAGGATATACTGTGAGATGGTATAAAAGTTCCAGGCGGCGGTGCCGGTGAGCCATGAGTTCTTGGCCTCTCCCGGCCGGAACGCATCCTTGCCTGCAATCATCTGGGCATAGACGTAGGGCTCCACCTTGTGCAGGTCGCTGATCGCCTCGCTGTAGGAGGGACAGATCTTACGGAAGTATTCCCATGCACGGTCTCCCCGCCCCAACACCGTCTCCCCGATGATGACCCAGGGGTTGTTGTGGCAGAAGATGCCCGCGTTCTCCTTGTAACCGGGAGGATAGCTTGATATCTCACCGTATTCAATATAATATCTTGTGTAGGGAGGGTTGTTGAGCACGATGCCATGCTCGCAGTCGAGCCGCTCCTTCACCGCGTCGAGTGCCTTCGCGGTCATCCCCTCCTCCAAGCCGATGCCGGCCATGCTGCACCAGCCGTTGGACTCGATAAAGATCTGCCCTTCTTCGTTCTCTTTCGAGCCGATTTTATTACCGAAATAGTCGTAGGCACGCAGGAACCACTCCCCGTCCCAGCCATGTTGTTTGACTGTTTCCACCATTCTGTTCACGTGCTGCAACGCCCGTGCTGCCTCCTCGTTCTTGCCCACTCTGGTGCATAGCTCTACGTAATCACGCCCACTGACCACGAAGAGACCGGCGATCATGAGGCTCTCCGCCTTCGATCCCTCGCTCCTGTTCTCGGTGGTCTGAAAGCTCTCGTTGGGGTCGCTGGAGAAGCAGTTGAGGTTGAGACAGTCATTCCAGTCGGCACGCCCGATCAGGGGCAGACCGTGGGGTCCCAGGTGATTGATCACATGATCGAATGAAACGGTCAGATGGTCGAAGAGCGGTACCTCGGTGCCCGGCTCGTTGTCGAAGGGTACGGCCTGGTCCAGTATCGCGAAGTCACCCGTCTCCTTTACATAAGCGGTTGTACCGAGAATCAGCCAGAGCGGGTCATCATTAAAGCCACCCCCAATCTCATTGTTCCCTTTCTTAGTGAGGGGCTGGTACTGGTGGTAGCAGGAGCCATCGTGAAACTGCGTGGAGGCGATGTCAATGATCCGCTCGCGGGCCCGTTCGGGGATCTGATGTACGAAGCCGAGCAGATCCTGGTTGGAGTCACGAAAACCCATCCCGCGCCCGATGCCGCTCTCGAAGTAGGAAGCCGAACGGGAGAAGCAGAAGGTGATCATGCACTGGTACTGATTCCAGATGTTCACCATCCTGTCCAGCTTCTCCTCCCCTGTCTTCACCCGGAAGTTACCCAACAGTTGATCCCAGTAGTTACGTAATGCGGCAAAAGCGCTATCCACCTTCTCCACACTGTCGAAACGGGCGATCATCTCCTTCGCTTTGCGCTTGTTGAGGACACCCCCGTTCTCCCATTTCTCCTGCGGATCGTTCTCCGCGTATCCGAGCAGGAAGATCAGCTCTCTGCTTTCCCCCGGCTGTAGCTCCACTTCCAAATAGTGGGATGCGATTGGCGACCAGCCATGCGCCACGCTGTTGCGGGGCTTTCCTTCCATCACCGCTTGTGGTTCATCGAAGCCGTTGTAAAGGCCAAAGAACGATTCACGGTCAGTATCAAAACCATCAATGGGTTGGTTAACAGAGTAGAAGGCGTAATGGTTACGGCGTTCCCGGTATTCGGTCTTGTGGTAGATCACCGACCCCTCCACCTCCACCTCGCCGGTGGAGAAGTTACGCTGGAAATTCTCCATGTCGGTAGCGGCGTTCCAGAGTGCCCACTCCAGAAAGGAGAAGAGTTGCAACCTCTTTGTTTCGTTGCTGTTGTTGCGCAGCGTCACCTTCTGCACCTCTGCCCGGGTCTGCAGCGGCACAAAGAAAAGCAGCTCAGCCTCCAGGTTGTTTTTAAGTCCTGTGATCCGGGTATAGCCCATGCCGTGACGGCACTCATAGTACTCCAGTTCAGTCTTACAAGGTTTCCACCCGGGGTTCCATATTGTCTCCCCCTCCCGGATGTAGAAGTAACGGCCACCACTGTCCATCGGCACGTTGTTGTAGCGGTAGCGCGTCAGCCGGCGGAACTTGGCATCCTTGTAGAAGGAGTACCCCCCTGCAGTATTCGATATCAAGCTGAAAAAATCCTCATTCCCCAGGTAGTTGATCCAGGGCCAGGGGGTGCGGGGGTGGGTGATCACATACTCCCGTCGAGCGTCATCGAAGAAACCATATTGCATAATCCTGATCTTTTACAGTTGCATAAGCACTTAATTCATCTTTGCAGCCGCTCTCTTCACTTCCAGCTGTTCGTAGTTCTCCCTCACCTTCTTGTCGGAGAGCGGGTAGAAGTACATACCGATGAATGCCAGGAGACAGCAGACTGCCGGCAGCAGCGAGATCATAAACCGTTCACCCCAGATTGTTTCTGCACTTTGCTGCAACGCGTCAGGCACATATTTGAAGTAGGCCAGCATCCAGCCGCTCAGGGCGGCACCGATGGCCCATCCCAGTTTCTGCGACATGGAGGAGGAGGAGAAGATCAGGCCGCTGGCGCGGCGACCGGTGGTCAGCTCCTGATGGTCCACGATATCGGAGAACATCGACCAGAGCAGGGGCAGCACATAACCGGCGAAGATCGATATGCAAAACTGCAGGATCAGGATCCAGGTGATGCTGTTGGGGATGTAAAAGAAAGCAGTACTCAGGATGCCCGCCATCAGGATGGCAATCATGTATGTCCTTCGTTTACCAAAACGTGCGGAAAGGGAGGGAGCCAGCATCACCCCCAGCAGGTTGGCCGCCTGACCTACCAGGAAATAGATGGTGGTCATGTCCCAGCCGGTGCCGGCCATGCGGTAGCCGGCCTGCACGTAGTCGCGGAAGAAGTAGATGGCTACACTGTCGCGGATGGCGTTGAAGAGCAGCGCCGCCAGTCCCGTGGCCACCAGGATCCACCAGGGCGCGTTTCTGAAGAGGTTCTTCAGATCCTTCTTCACCGAGGCGTTCTCCTCACTTTCGATCTGCACCACCCGCTCCCTGGTCCAGGAGAAACAGAGCAGGAAGAGCACCACGCAAATCACACCGATGGCGCCAACCCCCATCACCCACCCCACCGGGTTGGTGCTGACTGATGTCTCTGCCAGTGCGGTTACGGCGGCGCCCTCACCACCGAAGTGCTTCGCGAAGAAGTCGATCAGTGGCTGCAGCAGCATGAAGGTAACGAAGCTGCCAATGAAGGCGAAGGCCATACGGTAGGAGGAGAGCGTGTTCCGGTCGCGCGGGTCGGACGAGATGACAGCCAACAGGGAGGCATAGGGTACATTGACCAGCGTGTAGACCAGCATCATCAGAGAGTAGGTGAGATAGGCGTAGACCAGCTTGCCGGTCTGTCCGAAGTCAGGCACATAGAAGGTGATGACACCCATCACCGCAAAGGGAAAGGCGAACCAGATCAGGTAGGGACGATATTTGCCCCAGCGTGTTTTGGTACGGTCGCTCATGATGCCCACCAGCAGGTCGGTGAGTGAGTCCCAGAGCCTGGCTACCAGAAACATGGTACCGGCAGCCGCGGCGGTTATGCCAAACACATCGGTATAGAAAAAGAGGGAGTACATCCCGAAGATCTTCCAGAACATGGAAGAGGCAGCATCGCCTAAGCCATAGCCAATTTTTTCCTTTAAGGTGATCATGAAGTTGTTTTTCATTTTCGGGAGAAGCATCTCCCGTTGTTAATCAATTGTGTTTAGAATATCCAGGTTTTTTTCGATCTGTCTTTTAAGTATCTGTACCGACGCCCCCGAGGTGAGCCCGTCCTCCGGAGTGTGGAGGCAGTAGTCCACCAATCGTTCCACGGTGGTGGTGGCCACATGCATCCTCGTGTCAGAGGAGGCGTAATAGATGAAAAGAGTGCCATCCTCATCGGCGATCCAGCCGTTGCTGAAGAGCACGTTGGAGACATCCCCCACCCGCTCCTCACCCTCGGGTGCCATAAAGTAGCCTCCGGGTGAAGCGATCACTTTTGAAGGATCATCCAACGAAGTCAGGTACAAATATAATACATATCTGAGACCTGCGGCACATCCCCGCACACCATGTGCCAAATGAAGCCATCCCTTTGATGTTTTAATCGGTGCCGGTCCTTCACCGTTCTTCACCTCCTTGATGGTGTGATAATAGCGGCGGTCGATGATTTTCTCCTCCTTCACCACGGCATTGGTCATATCGTCGATGAGAGCCCAGCCGATGCCCTGGCCGTTGCCGGCATCGATGAAGCTGTCCTGGGGACGGGTGTAGAGGGCATACCTGCCATCCACGAACTCGGGATGAAGCACCACGTTGCGCTGCTGGCTGGGGGAGACCAGGTCGGGCAGGCGCTCCCAGGTGACCAGATCCTTCGTGCGTACGATGCCGGCTGTCGCCTTCGCCCGTGAGAGGTCGCCCGCGGGCGCTGTCTCGTCGTACCGCTCGGCACAGAAGATGCCGTAGATCCAGCCATCCTCATGGGCGGTGAGTCGCATGTCATACATATTGGTGGCGGGATCCTCCGTCTCGGGAATCACCACCGGATAATCCCAAAAGCGGAAGTTGTCGATGCCATTCGGGCTCTCGGCGATGGCGAAGAAGGACTTGCGGTCGGCACCCTCCACGCGCACCATCAGCAGGTAGCGACCGTTCCACTTGATGGCACCGGCGTTCATGGCGGCATTCATGCCGATGCGCTCCATCAGCAGCGGGTTGGTCTCCTCACTGAAGTCGTACCGCCAGTAGAGGGGGGTATGGGCGGCGGTGAGCACCGGGTAGCGGTAGCGGCGGTACCAGCCGTTGCCTCTCTCCATCGGTTCATTCTTGCGGGTGAGGAGAGACTCTTGCTCCTTCATCATCTCTTTGATCTGTTGCTTATATGACTTCATTATAATTTCTCTTATGTCGTTACTGATACAGGTTGGGGATATCGTTGCTGAAAAGGGTTTTGGGATGTTGGTAAAAGACGACAAAATCATCGGCCGAGAGCTGTCCCGGGTAAGGTGCATAGTAGTGGTCAGGCCGCTCGCGGGCGTTGCGCCATACCATCACGTAACTCACCGGATAGCGGTCCAGCACGGGGTTCATATAACGTTTAAATATACCGTTATCAATTGCGAACGGTTTATTATTTAGGGTCTGCTTATTAAATCCCAATCAGGCACACAATTTCATTAGTGGCTTGAGTGGATAAATGTTTATATTTCTCACTTTCATCAGTTTCAATAGTAACGAGACAAAATAAGACAGGGGAATATCCCTCATGTGCCGGATCAGGTTCATCACAAATATGATTGCCCCTATCCAACTGTTTGACGTCGAGGCCAATCTGGCGCGGATATCATTTAAACCATATCCACGTTTCCCTTGACCAAACTTTCCTTCAACCTGATTGCGTTCCGCCGCCTCTCGTCGCTCTTTACGTTTTTGGTATCTGCTCTTGATCTCTTTTGCCGGTTTTCGTCCCAGTGGTTCCCCGGTGTAGCGGATTCCTTTCTCTTTCAAAAACCGTCTGTTCTCCCGGGTAAGATATATCTTGTCCACCTGAACCAGCTCCGGGTACTTCCCGGTCAACTTCCTGAAGCGTTCAACCTGTACCTGAAGATCCTGTCCCTCGTTGAAGGCATCCCAGTCAAAATGATCTACCCTGGCATATCCATCCAACAGGCTGATGTTGATCTTTGCCCCGAACTCCGTCTTTGCCTTGGTTTTGCCACGGACGATGGGGCGAATATGCGGTTGATGAATGTTCACGATGCGATCTTCTACTTGATGGCTCTTCTTCCTGTACATTGTCTCCTGCTGTTCCAGCAGATGCTGAATGACAAAAAAATATTTCAGTTGCCGCCGGTCAAAAGGAACCGGTTCATCCTTTATGGTATCCAGCATCTCATTGATAGTCTGTATATCCCGCTTCAGGTAGTTGATTTGCTTCCGGATTGCCTTGCGTAGCACGTTGGCAGGTTTTCTTTTCATCTTCGACACATTCAGGAACTCTTTCCGGGCAACTCTTCTATATGTACGGGGCTTATCCTGAACTCCCAACTTCAAACACAATTCATCAATCAGCTCCTCTGCCTTTTGACGGCTCTCGTTCAACAGGTCCAGATCGGTGGGATACTTGATATCCGCATCACAAACAGTAGCATCCATTTGAAGTTTCCCCCTGTTCCCGGGATGTGGATCGTCATCATTATTATCTTCATCCTTCGCATTCGTGTCACCCTCTTCCGGTTTTACTCCGGCTTTCAGTTTCAACCCCTTCCTTATCAGATCATCTGTCAATGATTCAAAGACATCCAGGTCAATGCGCTTCCTGATGGAGACCAGCAGCGAGGGCGTCATCACCTGTTCATAGGTGAAGGCTTCGAGCCCAAGAAAATACTGCATGTAGGGATTCTCCTGGATCATCTCGATCACTCCACGGTCGTCACTCTTCATGATGTGTTTGATGATGATCACTCCCAGCACAAGCCTGGCATCCTTTGTGGGGGCACCACGCTTGCTCTTGAAGTTCTTGTAGTAAAGCCGGGCGAACTCTTCCCAGGGAACTATTTTTGAAAGAACAACCCACCGGTTATTCTCATCCAGTTTTGCCTCAAAGGGCATCTTGAACTCGGATATTGAAAGCTGTCTGGAACTCTTGTATCGTATCATAAAATGCAAGGTTTATGAAGTAAAAATACTCAATTTCTTGCAGTTATGCAAATTATATATCTATTAATTTGCTGATTTTCAGCATAAATATCTATTATTCAGCAGACCCTATTTAGACTGATAAGATTTTCATAAACATCCGTTATTCTTTCAATCCTTTTTCTATTATTATTTTTCAATTTTTCTTTTCGTATTATCCTGTGACAACGTAGTCGTGACCATCTTCCTCATCTTAGAACCTTGAACTCTCCCATGTGGTGTTGGGTTCTGCCCCCATCTGCAGCTCCAGTACACCTCCCTTTTCTAGTGCCTCGTGTGTGAAGAAAGGAGTGTCCAGTAATTCCCCATTGAGACGGGCCGACTGCACGTATTTATTCTCCTCGCTGTTACCTGGTGCTCTAACTATAAAAACATTACCATTGCGCAATTTTATCCTTGATTCGTCGAACAGTGGTCTTCCTATTGAATATTCGGGTATACCCGGGCAGTAAGGGAAAAAACCCATGCTGTTCAAAACGTACCATGCGGACATTTGTCCACAATCCTCATTCCCAGAAACACCGTCTGGCTCAGCAAGATACAACGTGCGCACTATTCTGTCGACTAGCTCCTGGGTTTTCCATGGCTGCCCGATAAAATTGTATATATGCACTGTCTGGTGACTCGGTTCATTCCCGTGGGCATATTGACCAATCATTCCGGTAATATCTGGTGAGGCCTGCTCTCCTATAATTTCTGAGCTGACAAAAAAGAGTGAGTCCAGTTTGGTTATGAATTTATCCTTACCACCCATTAATTCGACCAACCCACCAATATCATGAGGTGCAAACCATGTCCATTGCCACGCATTGCCTTCACAGTAATCGGTTTTAAAGTGATTTGAAGCACTCGGGTCAAATGGAGTAACCCAGGAGCCATCTTCCAGCTTACCCCTCATAAAACCGGTGGAAGCATCGAAATAGTGTTTGTAGTTCATTCCCAATTCAGCATAACGAATGTAATCCTCATCCTCTCCCAGCTCTCTGGCAAATTGGGCAATCAACCAGTCGTTGTATGCATACTCCAGCCCCTTGGCAACCGACATGTTGTCTCGGTCTGAGGGGATGTATCCAGTTGTGTTCTTATACTGTTTTCCGATGGGCATCAACTCATTGGTGATATCTATAGGATGAGGTTCTTCCTCTACCAGATAGGGATAAAGTACTGCTGAAATATCCGTGGTGTCATATATGGAGGAACGTTTACAGGCCTCGTATGCTTTTTCAAGATCAAAATCCCTGTACCCCTTCATATAGGCATCCACAATAACAGAGACGGCATGATAACCGATCATGGTACCGGTGTAATTAGAAGCCAATTCCCACATTGGAAGCATTCCTCCTTCATCATATTTCTTAAGCAACGACCGAATCATCGCCTCGTTCCTGTCAGGGGAGATAATCGTGTAAAGGGGATGCAATGAACGAAAAGTATCCCATAGCGAAAATATGGTGTAGTTGGTGTAGTCGTCAGACTGAGATATCTTTTGATCAATTCTCCTGTAACGCCCGTCCACGTCGGAAGCTACCGAAGGAGCAATCATTGTATGGTACAACCCGGTATAAAAAATCGATTTAGCAGCCTCATCCTTCGAAACCACCTCTATCCTTGAAAGCTCTTCTTCCCATATGGATTCTGCAGTTTCGCGGACTGAATCAAAATCCCAGCCGGGCACCTCTACTTCCAGGTTTTGTCTCGCACCTTGGCCATCGACGAACGAAATACCCACTTTCGCGGTCAATACCTCACCGCTACTTGTGGAACCAAAATCCAGAAACGCCCTTAAATCGGTAGACTCGGTTTTTACCAATCCCGGTTTTTCATCCCCATCCACTTCCAGGATAGCGGTAAATGGTTTAGAGAATTGAGCGTAAAAATGAACCTGCCGGTCAGGTGCCCACCCCTCAATATGTTTCATCCCACGAATCTCAGTATCACTTACCACCTCCAGTTGCGCATTAAGGAAGGTGCGCCCATGGATTGAGGTGGTAAGGTCAATCATCACCCCCGACTGATCAGCCTCTTGAAAGGTGTACCTATGCAGTCCCGTTCGCGGGGTAGCTGTTAACTCCGCGGTCACCTCGTAGTCCTCCAATTTCACTTTATAATAACCGGGTGAAGCCTTTTCATTGTCATGAGAAAAACTTGATCCATATCGCAGAACATGATCTTCTCCGTTTTTAACAACCTTATTGGGGAGCTGTCCAGTAAATGGGAGGAAGAGTATATCCCCGTAGTCTCCAATTCCCGTACCACTTATGTGTGTATGGCTAAAACCCAACACAGTGTTGTCGTCATAGTGATACCCCCCACAGGCATCCCAGCCCAGCAAGCGGGTATCAGGGCTAAGTTGCACCAGTCCATGCGGCAAAGTTGCACCCGGAAAAGTATGTCCATGCCCTCCTGTCCCAATGAAAGGATCTACATAATCAATGGTTCGTTGTTCGGGAGAACCACAGGAAACCAGAATAAGGCAAAGGGCTAAGAATAAATTTCTGACTAACATGTTTTTATGTTCTAAGATGATAGTGAAAATAAAAAATCATTTTCTCCTCTAAAGTATGCCTCAGAGGGAAAATGCCTCTTTATGTTGTTTCCTGAATACAACAGGAGATAACTGGAGTTGTATTGAGGCTTACCCTCCACTTTGAGTTCTATCGTGAAAAAATCTGTTTCCATCTGAGGTATTATAACCAGCGCAATAGGTCCCGTCACGTTTTGGAATGTCGCGTTCGCGGGGCACTCCCACGATAGTAGAGAGACTTCCTCTCCATCATGCTTCAGGGTGACTTCGACCCTGTTTTCTTCTAGCTCCATGTACGAATCGTTCAACATGAACAGTTCACATTTGAGCTCTTCGCCGGCATGCCACTCAAACTTCGGAAAGCGACAGCTCGCCAAAACCGGGCGGCAGGCGTTTGCAACATGGAAGTAAGCCGGTTTAATTTCATTGGGCCAATTAATCAGGCTGTTATTTGCACCCGTGGGCCAAGGCTCCTGGTAACACCAGTTGAGAGCCATACTGCAATAAGGTTTTTGACGCCTCGCCTCTTCATATATAAATTTCAAACCCTCACACTGCAATATTTGGCTATATGACACCAGGTTTTCTAATGTTTTTATAGTGCCGAAATATTTTTCTAACGTGGGCATATCTAGCCAGCTATCCGTTTGCCACGCTCTGAAGGCATGATGGCTCTCCCATGCCGTATTCAGTCGGGGTGGGAAAAGTGCATCTTCGGGAATAATTTTTTTCAGAACTTCAATGTTAGAGGCACTTGGGATACCAAACTCGGTATAGGCTGTATTCCGGGAACGAGACATCCATTGGAACAGGTCTTCTCCCGAGTTTTTATCATAGAAAATATAATGACCATGCCCAATACCATATACCGGGGAAGTATAAATAAACGGTGTGTCTCGGTCCAATTCGTAGCAAACAGCGTTGAGTAAGCGTAATGCCAAAGATTGATCGGTCATACCACTCCAGCTGTTAAACAATTCATTCCCACCAGACCAGATAGCGAGGCATGCATGTTTTCTAACCCGCTTAACGATGGAGCGCGCTTCCTGTTCCAACACAGCCAGGTAATTGGGGGCATCGGGATAATTATTGCAGGCCAAAGGGAATTCCTGCCATACCAAGATACCCAGTTCATCACAAATATCAAAAAACTCCTCCTTGTTGGTGATACCTCCTCCCCAGACACGCAAAATATTAAAATTTGCCTCTTTAGCAAGTGTTATTTGAGTACGGTACAGCTCGGGAGAAATAAGCCCCACGAATAGTTCTGGGTGCACCCAGTTTGTCCCTTTAGAAAATATTCTCTTTTTATTCACTTCGAGGCTCGCAGGAGCTACCGGTCGCGTTACTGGAAAAGACCCCTGTTCACAGGCTCCTTCGTTCATGATGAGCCGTACCTCTCGAAAACCAACTTTGCTGATATGATGTTCAAGTTCAACGCTATTTTCATCCAGGAGAAAAATCTCGCTCCTGTACAAATAGGGATTACCGTACCCGTTGGGACACCAAAGCTCAATATCTGATAACGAGTGATGAATGATATCTGTATCCGAAGAGAACCCATGCAATTTTTCTGCAACAACTGCTCCAGAAGGATCTCTCATTATCCACCTGTAGATCTTCCCTGCAAGTTGATTGCCTTTTAACTCGACAGAGAGCTGGGCACTCCTCAATGTCTCATCCAAAGTGTAGTGAAGATAGACATCCAATAGATAAGCCTGATCGCGCACGATCAATCCGGTATCGTCCCAGATACCACGGGTAACCAACCGGGGATGCCAATCCCAGCCGTAACTGACCGGCGGTTTGGCACTCTCACGTGCATTCTGACGATAGGTCTCCTTGTATCTCTCGAAAGCAACTCCGATGCTAGGGATAGGCATTAGAACTATTTTCAGCTCATTCTCTTCCTTCAAGTATCCAGTAAGATCCAGGTCCACATATGTAAACATCCCTTCCTGCACCCAGATCTCTTTGTTATTCAAATAGATTTTAAAATGATAGTCGATCCCTTTAGAAAAAAAGAACAGCCGCTCTTTATCCTTTAAAAGAGGTTTATTAAAGGTGGCCCTGTAGGTAAAAAAAAAGGTTTCCATCCAATCGAACTGGAGGTGATTATCCCCATACCACCAGGGTTGCTCATACCTCTCTCCTTTCATCACATCTAACTGCACAGCTCCTGGAACAGTCGCAGGAAGCCAGTTGGTTGGCAGGTCAATCTCTTCCTGATGATACGCTACCTGCCAATCGAGAAACTCCATCTTTGCAGTACTGCTCAATATACTCATTTTCAATACATAAAATAATTACCACTCTTTTTAAGGGGTTGCTTAAAATCAATTATTCCCATATCTCCTTAATTGTTTCCTCCAGGTTGATCCCTTGTGGAAAGTCCGACGTGCGTGTATTGGCATGGAATTTCCTTACCGGTTGATCTTTGGTTACAACAATCCGGCACACCGGCATCTGCAAAAACCCATTGGGATCATTTCCCTGCAACCAATTGTAGGCGTAGTGCAACCACTCCTTTCGATATGATTCCTCTTGAAGATAGAGCCATGTGATCTCATCATATCCCCATACAAAATGAGAATCAATGGTCGCCTCGCCCGGGGTATCGCTGATACCAAAATTATCAAACTCGACCAGATAAGGAAGGGAGTCACAGTACCATCCGGAAGGCGTCATCCCCCCTTCGCTACGGCCAAAAAAGGAGTCTATGTATCCTTTCTCTAAGATACATTGTTGAGGGCTTTCAGGAATTTCTTTGATCCGTAAAGGAAAAGAATTGAAATCCAATAAGCTTTTTCCATCGACCACCATCCCCCCAAAAGGAGTATGTGCATCGAGCAACACCCAGTTCCTGCGAGCATGTTTCACCGCATACCCTCTTATCTTTTCAAGCATATGTGACCAATGTTCATACGCTAGATCTTCCATGCCTATCAGGGCGATTTGACCCAGATGGAGTGCTTCACAACCAATATTGATATAGGAGCCGGCTAAAAACATGAACCACAATTTTGATTCTGTTCTGGTTATATCAGGTACACTTGTTCTCTTGCCCCAGAAACCAACAAATTTCCCTTCTAGGTTTAACATATCGTTGTAGCGAAAATTTCGTTGTTCAACGGGTATTCCAAATTCAGTAAAAACCCATTCCGGGATTGCGATGTTGTTCACATCGAGACTTACCGCTTCAAAAAGTGCTGCCTGGAAAACCACATCAGGATCATTGGCATGTACCTCAGCGGCAAGTTCTCTCGCATTATCTAAAAATCCAGGTTTATTAAAAGCATCTTCACCACCCCATCGATAAATGGCACGCCCGATAAATTTAGCCCCAATATTTTGTATCAATTTGACATCCCTGTCCTTATCGGGGTAAGTTGCATCGTTGCCAAAAGGATCTACCGTTAAAAATTCCGCCATCGTAACGGCTCTATTAAGGTAGTTTTCCAGATTGTTCCTAGATATGCCTGTCGCGCCAAAAACAAACTCCGGATTTGGTTTATTACCGCTACAACTTACCAGTATCGTTATCAGTATTGAGGAGAAAATTATTGTTGCTCTTTCCATATTTTTTTGATTGTTTCTTCTTGACTTTTGCCGTACTTGCAGTTATCACTCTGAGTGTTACACCTGTACCTCCTGGTATCAGATCCCGTTGAGACCCGGCTTCCAGGCATCTGAATATAACCTACTGGATCTACCCGATTCATCCAATCTGCCGCATATGCCAGGAACTCGTTTCTATAGGATTCAGGCTGGTTGGAGAACCAAGATATTTCATCATATCCCCATACAAAGTGATCAGTGAGTCTGGCTGTACCGGGATGATCGCTTTCACCGAAATTATCAAATTCAACAATATAGGGAATATTGTCGCATTCCCATCCGCTTGGGGTAATGCCTCCATTTGTACGTCTGTAAATTGCATCTAAATAAAACACTTTAAGTTCAGCTTTTTGAGGTTCACCCATGATCTCTTTTGCTCTCATCGGAAATGAGACAAAATCGAAAAGATGTTTCCCGTCTATTACAATACCTCCTGTCCCAAGATGCCCGTCACAAAGAATTGTCCCTCTTCTCGCTTTTGACGATGCTGCTTTCCGGACTTTCTGCAACAGGTTACTCCAGCCAGAATAATTGTTATTCTTATCTGTCATAGCCATTAACTCAACTTGCCCGAAGTGAATGGCTTCAATCCCAATTTCCATGTATTTACATGCCATGTAGTAAAAGAACATCTGCGTCTCAATTCGAGAAATGTCCGGAACACTTGCCCCCTGATGCCAGAAGTTCAGGTACTGCCCTGTCGTGTTCAACATATTACTGTATTTGAATGTACGATCCTCGTAAGGCAAATCAAATGCCCCGAACACCCAATCCGGTATATCGAGACCTTCTACTTTCGTCGATACAATCTCGAAAATAGCTGCTTGAAACAGCAGATCGGGATCTTTTTGATGCATCTCTTCCACCTTCTTTTTAGCATTCCCCAGAAAATCGGGATCATTGAAGTGTTCGGGAAAATTCCATGAATATATTGCTCTTCCAATAAATTTTGCTCCTGTGTTCAACAACATACGAACATCATCTTCGGCATCAGGGTAATCGCCATCGTTATAAAACGGTGGTGAAGTCAAGAATTCAGCTTGTGTGATACTACGTGATAAATAACTCTCCAATACATTTTGGGGAATCTTCCCATCAGCAAACTGGTAACTTCTTTGCAATGAAGGAGGAGTATCCTCAATATTGCCCTCTTTTTCACACGATGGAAAAAAAACCAGTAATCCAAACAGTAACCAAATAAATTTCATCAGCAAATAATATATAAAAAATCCTGCAGAATATTTAATTACAAGGTGTTAACTCATCAAAATTAATATAGGGTTCGGTTGACTTAGCCCTTAACATGATAATGACATCCTCTTTCTTCATGACTCCTTTATCATACAACTCCCTGAATAAACAAAAACCTATCTGAGGTCCTTGTGTCATCACGGGTATCACGCCATCTGGGCCTCCATTATCTAAAATATAGACATCTCCTCCAATGTATTCCAGTCCCTGGAAACCACCCAAACCGTTCACTCTGTAGTGATTTTTAAAAATCAGATCGCCGCCTATATGTTTGATCCCCCCACCCCAGTTATACCAGGTGTCTAAATTCCAGATTTCACCTGCGGATGGATCACCAACAATTTCGAAATCTCCACCAACGTAAGACAACTTTGAAAGGCCACCCCCACCCGAGTCTAATTTCGTTGCCGGATCAATCTTAAAATTCCCTTCTACCCGTTCGATTGAAGAAAAAGAGACTCCACCACCTCCTCCGCTATTCCAATAGGTCAAATTCGGGCAATTTTCAATGATTAGATCTCCATTGATCTTCGTGTAGTGTTTGAATCCCTGGGCATTCACCAGCTGTTCATTGTTCCTGAGGATTATACTACCATCGCAGAACGCCTGATCAAAAAAGGCACCTTCAGTATCCGTCACACTGGTATTTTCAAGGATGACCGTTCCTTTCACCCATATTACTTTTTCACCGATAAGACGTAACTCCTCATTTCCAATCTCAGTGCCGGCAATGCGAATATCCATAATGGTATCTGACAATGGAGCGAAATTTTGAGCTGCTTCTTTTGAGAGAATCGTGTAACTAATAATATCACTCCCAGGAATTTGACCGATCTTCTGAACCGTCGTGGGAGCATCCGGATGATTATTAGCAAGAATGACATTCCCATTAAAAATTCCACTTTCCACTAAGTACTTCACCACGCAAAAACCTAGTTCATCATTGACACACGGTTCATTTTCACCCAGGAGCTTATTACCCGTGATAGACAACTCACCTGCAAACAGTTTGAGGCCGAGCAAACCAGAGATATCAACCAGTGAGTTATTGTCCTCAATGGATATGCGGCCATCTACGAATTTCAGGTTTTCAAGTCCATCTATTGTTGTCAATTGTTCGTTCCCTCTGATAGTTAACGAACTGGTAATCGCGTCCAAATTAGACAAAGTGAGATTTTCAATAGCGGTATTCTCAATAATGAGATTTCTTACTTGTTGAAATGCCAAATTAGAAATATCGTTTATGCCCTCACTTTGTATCGTTAAATTACGAATTCCAGACGAGAATTTAAAACCATCCACTTCCGACTGAGTAGTGAGTGTGAAATCATCTCCAGATGTTAACTCATTCTCTTTTTCATTACAAGCAAAGGCAATAAGAAATGCAGTTAACAGTACTAAATATTTATTCTTATTCTTCATAGGATTGTTTATTATTTAAACGCGCTTTATCATCTACCTGTACTGAAATGATCTATATGCCCGTTACATTTGTTCACTAAAGATATATATTCTTTCGATCCTGATAAAATGATTAATCCCTGGGATTTAGGTCGATCTCCCGCTGTGGAATAGGATATAGGTAAGCATACTCCTCCTTCACGGGCTTATTGGTGATCTTTTCCATCACCTGATTGGTCCTTCTCAACTCCAATAGACCATGCCCCTCAAAGGCAAGCTCAAATGTCAACTCATCCCAAACAGCTTCCCTAAAATCTCTTACTGATAATCCAGGAGTCAACTCTCCTAAGCCGGCCCTCGCTCGCACTTTATTGATCCACTCGTACCCTTTCTCAGTAGGCCCCACTGCTTCGGCATAGGCAAGCGCAACTTCAGCGAAACGAATAAGATACACGTTGGCACTCGTGCGATGCGCGTTAGAGTATGGATCTGTATATTTTCTACAAAACGGGTAATAAAATTGAAATAGTACCGGATCAGAACTCTCTATGTTATCCTTCGACCATGTAGCCCTTACACTTCCATCCTCGTTATAAATTGTTGTAACCATAAGTTGTTTTCTGCGATCGGTATCATCATATGTGTCATAAAACTCATCGTCAACTCTAAATACTTGCCAATTAGAAATATTTGGGGCAACGGTAGGTATAACTCCCCCACCCCCTGTCAGTGAGGAGGAGATATAAACCCCAGCTAAACCTATCGTGTAAATTTGGGGAAGCTGAGAGAAATTCCCCTCGTCCCCTCGACCATCCCTCGACATCGAAGTGATAAATATATGCTCTATTCCGGTAGATTGGCTTTCCACATTGTATACATTTGCAAGATCGGGATCTAGACCGTAAATGCTTTGATTTTCTACCACCTCGAATGCATATTCAGCTGCTTTGCTGTACATCGCTTCGTAATCATTCACCCATTCATATCCCGGCGCGCTGGTCATTTTTGAGGAGGCGAGTGTGAGGTACACTTTCGATAACAACGACTGTGCGGCGACCTTGTCAGCTCTTCCTTGCTGTTTTGAAATAGTTGTCATCTCAATGGCTCGTTCCAGATCATTAATAATGAAATTGTATAGTTCTTCGATAGAAACGTATTCAGACCTTGCCTGATTAAGACTTTCCACCACCTTCTCATGTAAAGGCACTTCACCGAATGTGCGCACCAACATGAAATAATGAAAAGCACGTAAGAAATGGGCTTCCCCCAAATATTGTTGCCGGATGACCTCGGTAATATTATCCATTTTAACCACATTCTCAAGTACACTGTTCGCTCTGCTAATGCCAAGATACGCATATTTAAAGAAATAGGTAAACTCCTCTGTATTGGGATTAATTTCCCAATTAAAGAATGCTGTTTCAATGCCTTTGTTGTATGATTTATACTGATTGGTTGAAACATCCATCAAATAGAACAGAAATCGCTGCGCGTATTCAATGTTGTTAATGGGGTCATATGCATAGAGCAATGAGTTCAGGGCATCTGCTTCTGTCTGATAATAGTTATCGTTGGAATAAGAACCGTAGGCGTTCTCTTTTAACATGTCTTCGCATGACAAGAGCAACAAAAGAGCAAGGGTTAGCAGTGCCCTGTTGACTAGCCTTGTTTTTCTGAAGGTATTCTTAAAAAGAGAGGGCCGATTTGATATTATTTGCTGTTTCATAATTTCTTCATTTTAAGTTAAAATTTCAGTTCAATACCTGCAGTAAAGGATGCGACCCTGGGATAAGATGATAGTCCTCTACCATTCTCTCCCACCTCGGGATCAAACTCCGATGTCTTGTAGAACGTTATCGGGTTTGTTGCATTAAAATAGACTCTCGCGTCTTGTATAAATTTGAGCTTTGACAAACTATAACCCAATGTTATATTTTGTATACGTAAGAAACTACCATCTTCCACGAACCAGGAAGATGCAAAGTATTGGCGATCTGCTCGCAAGCTTGGTCGCTCATTTGTCGGATTCTCAGGTGTCCATCTATCTTGTTGCAATGAAATTTTACTCAATTTCCGTGTTGAATAAATATCATTCCCATACATGAGATAAGCCATAAAGGAGAGATCGAATCCCGACTGATGCCTCAGGCTAACATGAAAACTAGAGGTAAAATCAGGATTCGGGTCTCCAATGATGGTTCTTTGATCAGGGTCGAGTGTTCCATCCTCAAGCAGACCAATATAATTAAATTCACCCGGACGTGTCATCTTTACGGGATCGGACTGCATCTCCTGGATGATACCATCAACCTTGTAGCCATAAAACGAATTGATAGGATAGCCAATTGCCAGCACGTTAAGGAACGCGTCGTTCATCACTCCCGAACCGTACGGCTCATACCTGATACCATTTTTGTCTACGATATATCCTGATTCATTCTGTGAACCAATACCCAGGACTTTGTTCCTATTCCTACTAAAAACAAGTCCTGCATCGAGCTTCCATTTCCCGGTTGTCAAAATATGGGCATCCAATGCCAACTCAATCCCTTTATTTTCAATTTCCCCATCATTTGTCCATACTTTATCAAAACCTGTGCTAGGATTCAAAAACTGTTGTCTCAACAAATCTTCTGTTCTTTTCTCATAAAAATCGAAAGTCAGGTTAAGCCGATTGTCAATTATAGTCATGTCCAGCCCAACATCCAACTGAGAAGTCTTCTCCCATCTCAAATCCTTGTTTGCCATGCCTCCCCATGTGACAAATCTATCTCCAATCCCTTCTCTTCCAATCTGCTGTCCCACACCATATATAATGTATTCATCACCATTAAGGTAATAATAATCCTGGCCAAATTGGGACATCGTCTGATATGGAGCAATTCCTTGATTCCCGGAGACACCATAAGAAGCACGGATTTTCAGGTGGTCGAAAAAGTCAAGTTCTCTGATAAACTCCTCTTCGGACAATCTCCAGCTCAAGGCTCCAGAAGGGAAATAACCCCATTTATTGTTATCCCCAAATTTTGAACTTCCATCTGCACGAGCAGTGAAAGTTGCCAGGTAACGGTCTTTATAGACGTAATTCAATCGAGTGAAACCAGAAGCCAATACAGACTCGGTAAGATAGTTGGTAATAAACCTTTCACCGGCTCCAGCTAAATTCTCCTCTTTCAAAATGTCATTTGAAAAATCTCTTCCGGTCGTGTTCACACCTTTACTCCTTGAAGATTCATAAGTGACACCTGCCATTGCACTAAAATTATGGACCGAATCAAATATTTTTGAATATGTCATGTATCCATCAAACGTTAGATTAGAGTAAGAAGATGTGTTGATACCTCCCTCACCATTATAATAATCACCTCCCTGAGTATATACTCTCGGGTTATAAAAATTATATGTTGAGGTTCCTGCTCTACCATTTCCTCTTACGACTAACTGAAGTTCTTTCGTGATATCTAAATCGAATTGCAAGGTAGCAAAGCCGTCGGTATTTGGGGTATTGCTCACTCGCTCGTTAGTTAACGCTACTGGGTTCCCGTAATCTTGCTGGTTCATTTTGTAATAACTCCCATCACCGCTATAAACGGGAAAAAGAGGATTTCTGGTATAATCCAACCCATAATTGGTATTTCTTATTCCTGTGAAGAAACCAGATTTTGTATGTACAGTGAGTATTTCCGAGAGCTTGTTCATGTATGATAAATCCAAGGAGAATTTATCATAATCATCCCTCTTTTGCATACCCTGACCTGTGTAATACCCCAGACTGATATAGTAATTATTGCTCTTACCATTGCTTCCTTGCACTCCAATATTGGTATCTGTAGTAATTGATGCGTCTCTGAAAATATAATCCTCCCAATGTGTATGATAAGGCCAGGCTCCACTTTCCACATCAGCCAAGAAGGGGTAATAGGTTCCGGAAGGATCTCTTTGTCCAATATAGATGGGATCAAGTCCGGCATTTTCTCTCGATTCATTATCCAATCTGATCATCTGAACCGGATCTCTCCAGTAATCTAGTTTTTCACTAAACAGCCCAATGCTTGTTTTATGGTTCACCCACACGTTGGGCTTTTCACCTGTACCCTTTTTCGTAGTAACCATTATCACCCCGTTTGCACCACGGGAGCCAAATATCGCGGTTGCAGAAGCATCTTTTAATACTTCGATGGATTCGATAGTCGTGGGGTTAATTGAATTAATTCCTCCCGCATCTGCTATCGGGATACCATCCACAACTACCAGTGGCGCGTTTGATGCATTGATAGAGCTTACACCACGCACTCTAACGGTTGCCCCTCCTTGTGGGTTATCGTTACTGCTATTAAAAACCTGTAAACCAGCAACCTTCCCTTGCAACAGTGTCTCAAATGAACCAGCAGATCGATCCGACAACTCTGAACCACTGATCGATGATACGCTACCTGTTAGATCACTTTTTCTCATGGTGCCATATCCAACCACCACCAACTCATCAAGTAGTTCAGTATCCTCTTTCATCTGAATTATCAGATGACTTTCACTGCCCACGTTAATTTCAATTGTCCGGTAACCGATACTTGAAAGAGATAATACAGGATTATCAGAAATTACATTGATGGAGAAATTTCCTTCAATATCAGTAACGGTACCGTTATTTGTCCCTTTTTCCAAAACAGTTACACCAATCATCGCCGAATTATCCCTGATATCCGTCACGGTACCAGTTATTCTGCGTTGCTGTGCCATTAGCGATAGGCTCATCAAAAGAGCCAAGCATAACATCATAAAGTTTTTCATACAATTAATTCATTTTTTTTACACTTTAACATATGGAACATGCGTCAATCATCTACAGGAGATATGGTGATTATGATGCTCGTCTCATACAGTAACGAAAATTATCTACAATAGATTATAATTATAATACAAAAGTAATGGAGGTAATCTCTACATTCAAGTACAATTTTATCTTAAATTAATACTTTTCTCAAACAAAGGTATTCAACATAACAATTCTTGTGTATGATCGCAACAAAAGATAAAAATTAATATCTTCTCCCTCTCCAACGAATCTCTCTATCGGAGTGCTTAAAATGGGAGTCAATGGGATATTTAACAAAAGATGGTATTCACTTAATCCAAAGTGATACAATATGCATTTATCATTGATTATTTAAGACCTGCTAACAAAATATCCCACGATAACTACAAAAACAGGTTCATAACCAGATGGAGGATAACATAATTAAATGATGAGTCTTTTCTTCCGGTAATTTTCCCGGAACTCCTTTGGGGAGCATTCTTTCCTTTTTTTAAAAATACGATTAAAGTTTGAGAGATTTTTAAAACCACAATCATAACATATCTCACCGATGGAGTTTGTGGTGTCGACCAGCAGCCGCGTGGCATTCCCCAGGCGGATGTCGATGATGTGGTCGGAAACGGTCTTACCGGTTCGTATTTTGAAAAAACGACTGAGTGCTGCCGGTGTCATGCCGACAATATCGGCGAGATCCTCCAAACGGATTTCTTCCCTGTAATGGTCGTTGATGTATTCGTAGATTTTACGGACCCTCCTGCTGTCGGTGTTGTCTTCAATATGGGCAAAGGAGGAGCTGGCCAGTGTGCGGTAGTTGTCGCACAGTGAGAGCTCATAAAGGATGGTGAGCAGTCGTATCACAGCATGAAAGCCTGATTTCTCGCCTGAAAGGCTGTCGAGCAGAGGATAGACCCTCATGATGGTTTCCATGGGGAAGTTAACTCCTTTCTGTGCATTGTTGAGCATCTCCCGGATGCTGCTGAACTGGTTCTTGTGGATGAAGTTGCCAAAAAAAAGGTCTTTCGAGAACTGGATGGTGATCTCGCGGATATTTTTCGACGTGCAATTGTGTTGCTCCCATACATGTTCCAGCTCCTCGCCGGCGATCAGGGTCAGGTCATATTTGCCGATCACCTCCACCGAGTCGCCCACAATGCGTCTGACCCCTTCTGCATTTTCAATGTAATTGATCTCAAATTCACTGTGGGCATGGAGGGGAAAAGTAAATTCCGATTTGATGCGGTCGGCAATGTAGAAGCAGTCCTTGTCTGACAAAGGAGTGATCTCATGCAGGATATGGCTGTTGCGTTCGCTCATGTAGATCTGGTATCATCTCCGTTAAAAACCCTTTTGGGAAAAGGTGGTGGTCCCACTTGGGCTTGAACCAAGGACTCCCTGATTATGAGTCAGGTGCTCTAACCAACTGAGCTATGGGACCTTTGTTTTTGATTTGTCACCATCAAAAGCGGGTGCAATATTACTACTTTTTTCAAAAAAAAACAAATGATTTTCCTTTAAAACACCGGGGGGTGGTGTAATTATTGCAGAGGTAGGGATCAACGGTGTGAAAGCGCTACTTCATGCTTCAATCACCACACTGACGGTGAGATCCTGTTTACGTCGCCGCAAATCAGTGATTTATTTCGGTCTCTCTGTCAAAAATACCACATTTGTGTTATTTCAACATCAAAACAGGATGATTACCTTTGTTACGTAAATAAACAGGCAATTTTCGCCAGAAAACAGGATCGAGCTACATCATTCAAATTAATTTAATTGTATATATATGTCAGAATTAACTTTTAGCGTCAATGCGCACAGTGAGAATCCGACAAAGACGGTGGTGAAAGCCCGCACGTTTCAGATGATCATAGATGAACCGGCCGACCTGGGTGGCACCAATGAGGGAGCCAACCCGGTGGAGTATGTACTTGCAGCGCTCTCAGGATGCCTCAATGTGATGTGCCACGTGGTGGCGCAGGAGATGGATATCAAACTGAGAGGTGTAGAGATACAACTGGCAGGCAAACTGAATCCCGACAAGCTGTTCGGCAAGGAGACCAGCGACAGGGCAGGTTATAAGGAGATCACCGTGGAGATCACCCCCGATACGGACGCCGATCGCCCAACACTCGAGAAGTGGCTTGAAGCGGTGGAATCACGCTGCCCGGTGAGTGACAACCTGAACAACCCCACGCCGGTGCATATCAAGTTGAAATAAAATCCACCTTTTAGATTGAGAGAGGGCAGCCGATTTGGCTGCCCTCTCTTTTCTGTTGGTTATTCTTCCGGATCGGTCCAGTCGCCGTGATCCTTGATCAGCTGGATCAGGTGTTCCACTGCCTCCGCCTGGGGAATATTTCTCTCTACCAGCTCCTTGCGCCGGTAAAGCGAGATCTTGCCGTGCTCAGCCCCCACGTAACCGTAATCGGCGTCGGCCATCTCTCCGGGACCGTTGACGATGCAGCCCATCACTCCGATCTTAAGGTGCCTGAGGTGGGAGAAGTGCTTCTTCACCAGTGCCACGGTGGTCTGCAGATCGAAGAGTGTCCGGCCGCAACTGGGGCAGGAGATGAACTCGGTCTTACTGGTACGCACGCGGGCCGCCTGCAGCAGGCCAAAGGCATAGTTATCCAGATCGGTGATGGCGAGACTCCCCTCGTTGCTGAGCATGATGCCGTTGCCGAAACCATCAAGCAATACCGTACCGAAATCGACACCCCCCTTGATCATGATATCTTCGGGATCATTCTCGCGATAGCCACGTTGCAGGACCACCGGCACCCGGCATCCGGCATTGAGCAGCGTGTGGAAGAAGGCACGCTGCTCCCCTACACCGTTCTGATGAACGGTGGTCAGGATCAGCACTACCTTCTTGTCGGCTTTGATCTGTGCCAGCACCGTTTCATTCAGTTGAGGATAAGAGATTCGCAGAAACTTGACCGGTGCGTTGCAACCGCCCATCGCTGTCATATTTTCTAGCGTGAAGAGCGGGAAATTGTCGATCCGCTCCTCCCAGGCGGAGTAATCGACGATCGACTTCATTCCCTTGGGAAAATTTTCCGGAACACTACTCCCCACATAGATATAGTCGGGTATAAAATGGGGGTTGATGGTCATATCATCAATCATGCTCCTGTCGGAGATCACCACCGGCAGGTGCTCCCCACCAATGTTCCAAACGGCATCGGTCTCCCGTCGTTCGGTAGAGAAAGGTGAGAAACGAGGGTAGTGAGCCCCTTCCACAGGTACATGTCCCCGGCGCTGCGTGACATAATCCACCAGCTTGCGTGCCACCGGCACCTCCGCTTCAGGATCTTCACTCAACGACACCCGGATGGTGTCACCCAGACCATCACTCAGGAGCGCTCCAATCCCGACGGCTGACTTCATGCGACCATCTTCGCCGTCACCCGCCTCGGTCACCCCAAGGTGTAGCGGGAAGTGAATATCCTCCTTGTCCATGTGGTCAACCAGCAGGCGCACCGCTTTGGTCATCAATAGCGTATTGGATGCTTTCAGCGAGATCACAATATCATTGAAACCCTCCTCCACGGCAATTCGCAGGTACTCCATACAGGACTCTACCATCCCTTCGGGTGTATCTCCGTAGCGACTCATGATCCTGTCAGAGAGAGACCCGTGATTCACACCAATGCGGATGGCTGTGCCATGCTCTTTGCAGACATTCAGAAAAGGCACAAACTGAGTCCGAATCTTCTCCAACTCGCCGGCATACTCTTCATCGGTATACTCCAGTTCAGCAAAGGTCTTCTGTTTATCAACGTAGTTGCCGGGGTTGATGCGTACCTTCTCCGCCACGGTGGCTGCCACGAGTGCCGCCCGCGGATTGAAATGTATATCGGCTGACAAGGGAGTGGTATATCCCTTCTCTCTCAACTCACGGTGAATATTGCCCAGGTTGTCCGCCTCACGTACACCCTGCGTGGTGAGTCGTATCAGATCGGCACCGGACGCAATGATCCGCTCACACTGCGCTACGCTGGCTTCGGTATCGCGTGTATTGGTGCTGGTCATGGTCTGCACCACCACCGGGTGACTGCCTCCCATGATGATATCTCCCACATGTACATCTACCGTAGGACGTCGGTTATAATTAAAAAAATCCATTTCCTCTCCTTTATTTCAACTGATTAAAGCATTCTCTACCGATGGGATTCAATGGCTACCACCATCATTAACCCATCTTCTTGGAACGATCTCCACAATCATCTCTTCAAAGGTAATACTTCTATCCAATATCCGTCGGGATCAATGATGAAATATAAACCCATCTCCTGGTTCTCGTAGCAAACGGCATCCATCTCCTTGTGATAAGCGCGCATCTGATCGTAATCACCCTCCACCCGCACGCAGAGATGCTGTTCGTTGTCACCCATGTTATAGGGTCTCTCCCAGTCTCGCAGCCAGGTGAGCTCCAGGGTGAAACCGGTGACACCGTCGCCCAGATAAACCAGGATAAAAGAACCATCAGAGGCCTCTTTCCTCCTCACCTCTTTCAGGCCCAGCGCTTTGTCGTAGAATGTCATGCTCTTTTCGAGATCGAATACGTTGATGTTGTAGTGGTCAAATCTTGCTTTTACTTCCATATTGTGTGTGTGAAAAATTGATTGAATCAGACTGTGGGTGATTGAATCGGATCGAGGTCATTCCAGGTCGAACGATTGGCCGGGGTGGCTCAGCGACAGGTAGACGGCACCGTTTCGTTCAGCTTCCTTTGCAAACCGATTTGCCTTCTCATACTGCTCCCCAAAGTGCATCGGCAAGAAATAACGGACGCCTATACGGGAGATAAACTGCATTGCTCCCTTCATATAGTCGCTTCCTAAACGCGGGTCTACCGGGAACATCGCCAGGTAGAGCCGGTCGCTCTCTTCTGCCAACAACTCCAACTCACAGAGGAAGTTATTCTCGTAAGTGAGCGCCTCCTCTTTTTTTACCTCCTCGTTCCAGTGCCAGTTGTTCAGATCGCCGGCATGAAAAAACCGCAGGTTGTTCCATTCCAACAGGAAGGAACCACCCTCATCGGTTGAGCCAAACGCTTTAATATTAAGCCTGTGATCGTGGTACACCTCCTCTTTCCTGAGGTATATCACATCCGCATCAGTGCTTTTTCCGGCAGTCAACAGTTCATGCGAGAAGATGTAGGTGATGTTCTTTTTCTTCTGTTTCCAGGTAAAGATCTCCGGGTTGTAATGATCAGAATGTGAATGGGTGCACAACACGTAGAGATCTTCCTCTTTGCCGAGCAGATAATCGTTCACCCAAGATGTACCATCTTCACGTAAAGCATCCCTGAAGTAGTCAAAGATCACGGAAAAGGAACCGAACTCAATCAGATAACAGCTATGATATATATATGTGACTCTCATAATGTAAAACCTATCCTTAATAACAAATGGGAAGCGAAATGTTCAAAAGGTTTCACATAAAAATTGATAAAAGACGATCATCAGATTGCATTGGCATGAGCGATTAAACCGTTTTCCGTTATCACACACAATCTCTCTTTCTGTTTTATGTAGAGTAAAACCACATACTCCCGGAATTGTTGGTTGGTACTGTATATTTCTTACTACTTTGTGCTCAAATGTTTTACTTTAACAAAAGATAATCATGAAAAAGTATTTTGCAGAAATGATCGGTACAATGGTACTGGTTTTGATGGGTTGCGGCGCAGCCGTATTCGCGGGAGCGGGACAGCCCTTCGACTCAGTGGGCACCCTGGGGGTAGCTTTCGCCTTCGGCCTTTCGGTCGTCGCCATGGCCTACGCCATCGGCAGCATCTCCGGATGCCATATCAATCCCGCTATTACATTGGGAGTCTATCTCAGCGGAAGAATGAACGGCAAAGACACCATGATGTACATGATCTTCCAGGTTATCGGTGCCATCCTTGGTTCCGCCATCCTATGGTTCCTGGCAAAAGACTCCGGCTCCACGACGACACTGACCGGAGCCAACGGCTTTGCTGAGGGAGCTATGACAACCGCTTTTGTGGCTGAGATGGTCTTCACCTTCATTTTTGTGCTGGTAGTGCTGGGCGTCACGGCCAAAAACGGACTGAACCAGTTCGCCGGACTGGCCATCGGCCTGGCACTCGTTCTGGTGCACATCGTCTGCATCCCCATCACCGACACCTCGGTGAACCCGGCACGCAGCATCGGGCCGGCACTCTTCGAAGGGGGAGCGGCACTGTCGCAACTCTGGCTCTTTATCGTGGCCCCGCTCCTGGGTGCCGCTATCGCTGCCATCGTATGGCGCGGCATTACTGTTGAACCAAAGAGAGAGGTCGCCTGAAAGAAAAAGAATTTGAAACGATGAAAGCGGATCAATTGGTCCGCTTTTTTTGACCAATGTATGCCTGTTTCACACAATTCACCCCATCCCAAGAACATATTTTCCTTGAATCTGTTTAATAATTGCACATTTTTCGTACATTTGCGCAGTTTATATCAAATATGACAACCGGCAACTCCCATTCAGTGGTGACAACCGGGTAATCAAAACGGAATCAATTATGACTCACAATTTATTAAAAGGAAAAAGAGGGATCATCTTCGGGGCACTGAACGAGATGTCCATCGCCTGGAAGGTGGCTGAAAGAGCCGTGGAAGAAGGTGCCATCATCACCCTTTCAAACACACCGGTAGCGGTACGCATGGGAGACACCAACAAGCTGGGAGAAAAGCTGAATGCTGAGATCCTGCCGGCCGATGCCACCAACGTGGAGGATCTGGAGATGGTCTTCTCCAAATCAATGGAGATCCTTGGCGGTAAGATCGACTTCGTGCTGCACTCCATCGGTATGTCACCTAACGTGCGGAAGAAAAGAACCTACGACGACCTCGACTACGATATGCTGGCCAAGACGCTCGATATTTCGGCCATCTCTTTCCACAAGATGCTGCAGGTAGCCCGCAAGCTGGATGCTGTGGAGCGCGGCGGTTCGATGCTGGCACTGACTTATGTGGCGGCACAGCGTGTTTTCTACGGATACAACGACATGGCTGATGCCAAAGCACTGCTGGAGTCGATCACCCGCAGCTTCGGCTATATCTACGGTCGCGACAAGGGGGTACGTGTGAACACCATCTCCCAGTCGCCCACCATGACCACCGCCGGCAGTGGCGTGAAGGGGATGACCGACCTGATGGATTTCTCCGAACGGATGGCTCCCATCGGTAATGCCGATGCAGATGATGCAGCTGACTATTGCATCGTGATGTTCTCCGACCTCACCCGCAAGGTGACCATGCAGAACCTCTACAACGACGGCGGCTTCTCCAGCATGGGCATGAGCCTGCGCGCCATGAAGCAGTACAGCAATGGCCTGGATGAGAACCGCGACGAGCATGGCAATGTAATCTACGGATAAGCAGACACCTGATATCCAAATAATTTAGCTTCCGTCTGCCGACGGAAGCTTTTTTTTTGCTACATTTGCACGCTTATGATGATCAGGATATACAATGAGAACCCCAATCCCCGGGAGATTGAGAAGGTGGTCGCGGTGCTCCGCGATGGCGGCATCGTGGTCTATCCCACCGACACACTCTACGGGATTGGCTGTGATGCACTTAACGTGCGTGCGGTGGAGAAGATCTGTGAGATGAAGGGGATCAACCCTCAGAAGAGCAACCTCTCCATCATCTGCAATGACCTGAGCATCATCAGTGAGTATGCCAAGGTGAGCACCCCGGTCTTCAAGCTGATGAAGCGTAACCTGCCGGGTCCCTTCACCTTCATCCTGCCCACCACCTCCTCACTGCCAAAGATCTATAAGAAGAAAAAAACGGTTGGAATCCGCGTTCCGGACAACAACATCATCCGCGAGATCGTTACTCAGCTGGGCAACCCGGTGCTGAGCACCTCGGTGATAGATGAGTTGGAAGAACCGGAATACAGCACCAACCCGGAGCTGATTCACGAGAAGTGGGAAAGCTTCGCCGACCTGGTGATCGATGGCGGCACCGGTGGCATTGAACCATCCACCGTGGTCGATTGTTCTGATAATGAGCCGGTGATCATCCGGCAGGGCAAAGGGGTGTTAAATCTCTGAAATGTTTTCTGCTTGGATTAAATTCTTATTTATTTTTACAGTCATAACCACAGTTACATCCTTTTTTTGATTTTTATGAAACATACCCCCTATATCGCTCTCGGCATTCTTCTGCTGATATTCCAATCATGCATTGATGATGGACCGGATAATTTCAATGAGAAATTGATCAGTGCTTCATTTAATCCGGTTGACAAAGTGTTCCTGGTCACCTATGAAAACGGTGAGTCAGAGACGCTGGACGCTCAGCTCAACAGCACCGTCAGTCCCACAACTGCGGAAGTCACACTTAAGAATGGCACACAGATCCATGTAAAGGATGCAAGCGAAGCAGGAGAGATCATTTTTAAAGGGAAAGGCAGCTACTCTTCAATCACATATGATGATTCATCAGGTTCATTCTCAGTTTCCTACGACTCCGGTTTTAGCGAGACCCTCAAAGCGATAATAATAACCGATCTCGATACTATAACCGCCATACGAGTCATGTCGGACAATAGTATTCTGCTTTGTCCTATCTCAAATCCAACGGAAGAGGTGAAACGAATCACAAGCAAGGGGAGTATCACCTCCGCCTCATTTAATATTGAAGGAGAGAACAGCTTTTTTACTCTCAGATACGGTTCCGGTTATAAAGAAAGTGTCCCTGCCAATGTGAATCATTCAACAAATCCACCCTCTGCTGATGTCACTTTAAGAAATGGTCTTCAGCTGTTTGCTGAGGATGCTACCATGAATGGTGAAGCAACCGTTCATACTGCTCAACCAATCAATTCAGTAAACAGCTGGATCTATGACAACATGTATGTCTATTATCTTTGGAACCACAAACTAGCCGAAAATTCTAATTACTCCTTATCACCCGATAACTTTTTCTATTCCATTCTGAATAACTATGATGTTGCTACAAATCCGGAAGGAGATCGTTTCTCATGGATACAGGACAACTATCTGGAACTGCAAGAGAGTTTAAGTGGTGTCGTTTCGGATGAAATTGGATTCGAATACATATTTGTGCGCCTGGATGAAAGCGGAACACAATATTACGCACTGGTGCTTTACCCACGATCGGGAACAGATGCAGAAGCCAAGGGTATCAAAAGAGGCAGATGGATCACAAAAATCGATGGGCAGGATATCACACCCAACAATTACCGGCAATTGTTTGGAGGCTCCGGAAGCAAAACCATAAGCCTGGCAGACTGGGCTCTCAACAGCAGTACCGGTAAATACTATTTGAAAGGAACCGGAGATGTGACCATTCAAATGCACGCAAAATATGCGGAGAATCCGGTCTATTTTGATAAGGTGATCACCAAAGGCGACAAAAGAATTGGATATTTAGTCTATCATTTCTTTGCACGTGACAAAGGGGATGACTCGAACAGTTATGACAAACTGTTGATGCAGAAGTTGACCACAATGAAATCGCAGGGAATCAATGAAATGGTACTCGATCTTCGTTACAATGGAGGAGGAGCCGTATCATCTGCAATAGCACTTTCCAGTGCATTGGTAAAAGACAGATCTACAAGCAACATACTGGTCACCTCTCAATACAATTCAATCATTCACAGAGAAATGACAAAAGCATACGGGTCGGACTACAATAAAGATCTCTTTATTGACCGGGTAGAGGGAACAACCATCTCCATACCGGCACTGAACCTGCCTCGTCTCTATGTGCTGACCAGTAGCTGGACAGCTTCAGCCAGTGAATTTGTCATCAATGGGCTGCGTCCCTATATGGATGTGATTCTGATCGGCGAGACCACCTTTGGTAAAAATGTGGGTTCAATCACTCTTTTTGAAGAAGATGAGCCTAATAATAAATGGGGATTACAACCCATAGTCGTGAAATATTTCAACAGCAAAGGGGAATCCGACTTCACCACCGGCTTCACCCCCAATTTCGAGGTGGATGAGTTTGCAGATCTCTATCTCTACCCCTTCGGCGACAGCAACGACCCGATGCTGGGCAAGGCGCTCTCATTGATCACCGGCAGCACTCGCAGCAGCCATGCCTCAATGCTGAATACGCCCTTTCGCTCCTCACAGGTGGATAGAACGGCAACCGAACGGATGCTGAAACCATATCGATTCGATATGCAGGATGATATCCGGGGAGAGGAGATCAAAAGAGTGATCAAAAAATAGACATTACAACCACCGAAATGAAAAATTTTCCTATTCCACCTCATATTTCTCCTGAATACCGTCCATGATGCCGAAGAGTTCTTCCAGCGTGTTGGCTCTCAGCATCGCTATGCGGGTCGCCTTGAAGTCGGGGATCCCCTTGAAGATGGGGCTGGCAGCCAGGTGACGCCGGTTGTGCAGGATTCCCCTTATTTCATCGGTACGCTCCACGCTCTGTTGAATCTGCTCCTTCAGGATGTCGAGATACCAGTGGAATGATTTTTTAGGCAGATGCTCACCGGTGGTCAGGTAATGCTTCACCTCCTCGAAGAACCAAGGCTGGCCGATGCTGCCGCGGCCGATCATCACAGCATCCACACCCGTCTCATCGAACCGTTGACGGCACCCCTCCACACTGGTCACATCACCATTGCCGATGATGGGTATCCGCATGCGTGGGTTGTTCTTCACCGCAGCGATCAGGCTCCAGTCCGCCTCCCCTTTATACATCTGTGCACGTGTGCGACCGTGCAGCGTAAGGGCCGCGATGCCGCACTCCTGCAGCTGCTCGGCCAGCTCCACGATGATCTTCGAGTTGTCGTCCCACCCCAGGCGGGTCTTGACCGTCACCGGCTTCTTCACCGCCTTCACCACCTTCTCGGTGATCTCGAGCATGATATCGGGTGTACGCATCATCCCTGAGCCGGCACCGCGCCCGGCGATCTTCTTTACGGGACAGCCGAAGTTGATGTCTATCAGATCCGGATCCGCCTCCTCGCAGATCTTCGCCGCCTCCACCATCGCGTCGGGATCGCTGCCGTAGATCTGAATGCCGATGGGCCGCTCCTCCTCACTGAAGAGAGTCTTCGCCTTCGTTTTCTTCACATCACGGATCAGTGCATCGCTCGAGATAAACTCGGTATAGACCATGTCGACTCCGAACCGCTTACAGAGCAGGCGGAAGCCGATATCGGTCACATCTTCCATCGGGGCCAGGAACACCGGCCTGTCAGGGAACTCCAAATGGGCAATCTTCATTCGCTTTTCTTTTTTACCAATATCTTCTTAACCCAGCTTCTCTTTCCACTCCTTCTCGTTGAAACCCACCAGCACAAAATCAGTGGTCACCACCAATGGACGCTTGACTACCATGCCGTTGGATGCGAGGATGTCGAGCAGCTCGTCACGTGAGGCAGTTCTCACTTTCTCTTTCAGGTTCTCCGATTTGTAGACCTGCCCGGAGGTGTTGAAAAACTTACTGATGGGCAGTCCACTTCGCCCAACCCACTCAGTGAGCTCCTCCTTTGTGGGACGTTCCTCCACGATGTGGCGGGAGATGACTTCAACCTGGTTTGCTTCAAGCCATTTGGCTGCCTTGCGGCAGGTGCCGCACGATGGATATTGGATAAAGAGAGGTTTCATATTTTCGTGTGATTTCAATTTGTCTTTGTGTAGAGTTTGATCTCAATGTTGTTCATTCTCAGGGGAGATACCTTCGACAGAGGGTTTTTATCACTCAGCCTGAGCCTGTGCAGCTCCTGGCGGGTAAGCTGCATTGTCGGCAGCTTCTGTGAGTAACGACGCCACTCCCTCAGCGGGGTGATGCTGTAGCACAACTCCTTCTCAAAGCCGTTGTAATACTTAATAACCAGCTGGTTCATCCCCTTTTGCAATGGTATTAACACCGTTTCAGTCTGATGGTTCACCCGCTCGGGTGAAAAATGGGCGGTGAGGTAACGTCCGTTCAGCAGGATATAGACCGCGTTGCCGCTGCCGATCTCAACCGCTGCGAGCTGATCACGCGAGGAGCGGATCTCTTGCAGGAAGAGGAGGCTCTCACGCTCACCCAAGGGATGGGTAAGCTTTTCACCGTACCGGAAAGCGGTAACCTGCTCCCAGTTCTCCTCCAGCTCTCGCGCGCTCACCGGTGCTGCCTGCTCCTCATCGAGGAAGCCGAATACCCCGTGTCCCGGCTTTCGGTAGATGGGCCCCCATTGCACATCCTTTGCCGATGTCCTGATGGTCTGATAATGGGATGAGCGGAGTGTCACCTCCTGTCTCGTCCCGTCCGCCTCCAGCAGCAGGCTTCTCCCTGTTTCATCTTCCGTGAAAAAAAATTCAGGGGTAATTTCCTTTTTCTTCGATGCAAACGACCAGTTATATGCGAGCAGGCTCTTGTAGCCGGCGTAATAGTTGAGACTGGAGTGACCGAATTCACACTCCGCATTGCTCGGCATAAGAATACCGTTGTTCACCAAATTTTCCGGGATGACACTGAAGCCGTCACGGAAGGCCACCTTCACCACCTCATAGGAGGAGGCAAACTGTGCTGGCAACACTACACGGGTGGCGGTCTCCTTGCCGCCCCGGGATCTGAAGCGTAACGACGCACCGGAGGAGAGCAACCCTACCGAACCGATATTTCCATCCAGATGATCCAGTTCAATCTCTTTGCCGGCATACTCACTCTTCACGAAGAGATAGAGCGCATCCTTACTGGCGGTCACCTCTCCCCAGGGGAAGAGACGCATGAAAGGACTTGCCTCTGTGCCGTATACTGCCTCCCCGTTGGCTTGAAGCCATCGCCCCATCGCCTGCAGCAGATCCTGCTCAAAAGGCACCAGGCTGCCGTCGCCACGGGGACCGATGTTGAGCAGGTAGTTGCCGCCGCGGCTCACCACCTTGATCATACTCTCGATCTTCTCCTCCACCTTCGGTTGCAGAGCACCCCGCTCCTGCCAGGAGCGGTAACCCCATGTCTCGTCAAACACCGAGGCCGCAGTCTGCCAGGGTACCGCGAGGCTATAGTCAGGATACTCGTTGTCGGCCATCACACTGAAGTCCACATAATCATTGCCCAGCCGACCACTGATCATGCAACCCGGCTGCAAACGGTTCACCAGCTCATAGAGCCCACTGCTCTGATCCGACGTAAGCGATCCCATGTCGAACCATATCTCGGAGAGATCACCATAGCGGGTCATGATCTCCTCCACCTGCTTCAGGTTGTAGGCGTAATGCTCCGGCGTGAGCGGGTCGGCGTTGTGACTGGAGATGGGATAGGCGTGAGGATAGTGCCAGTCGATCAGCGAGTAATAGACACCGAATCCGATGCCACCCCGTGCGCAGGCATCGGCCAGCTCTTTCATCAGATCCCGCCCGTAAGGTGTAGCATCCACGATATTGAAGCCGGTATATTGCGAGTGGTACATGCAGAAGCCGTCGTGATGCTTCGAGGTGAAGACAATCGAGCGCATCCCCGCTTCTTTGGCCAGCGTCACCACTGCATCGGGGTCCCACTGCTCCGGGTTGAACTGCTTTGCCGTGTTGCCGTACCAGTCGCTGAAGATACCCGCGAACGACTGGATCTGCTCGCTGTAACCTCTTCTCACCGGCTTCCCCTCATAGACACCTCCATAGACCGAATAGAGTCCGAAGTGGATGAACATCGAGAACTTCCGGTCGAGCCACTGCTGCGACGGTTTCTGTTGTGCCGACAACAATAGGGTGGAGCTAACCAGCAAAAGGAGGATTGCTTTGTACTTCATAGCGTGGGGTTTGAGGGAACAAAAATAGCGAATAAAACGAGAACGGGCAAACCGGTCTCACCGGGTGAGTTCCCCTCTATCCCCTACAATGGCCACAAAAAACCACAAAATCGGTTCTATTTTACCCATAAATAGCGATTACAGGCTTGATCATACAAGCTTAATTTTGCAGGGTAGATTTTATATCTGCCAAAAAAGTGAAGTCAGCGTGAAACCATTATATACTCTATTGTTCTTTATTCTTTGTTCCTGTTCTATCGTCACCCTTGCCCAGACAGGTAAAATTAGGGGGACACTGCGATTCAATGAGGGTACCCCCGTGGCTGCCGCGGTGGTCTACATTGAAGCGCTCGATAGGCATACCGTCTCGGACCTGGACGGACTATACGAGTTGGATGATATCCCCTACGGCAGCTATGCGGTAGAGGTTCGCTCCATCGAAGCCGAGAAGAGCGTGACAGAAGTAACTGTGGACAAGCCGCTGGTCACCTTCTCGCCACAGCTGAAGGAGAGCAGCTACCAGCTGGGGGAGGTGATCGTGAAAGGAACCACCGAGAAACGAATCATCGAGACCAAAGGTTTCGCAGTGAATGTGATCGAGACGGAGCAGGAAGGTCTGAAAAACATTCAAACCAACGACCTCCTCAACAGAAGCGTGGGGGTCACCGTGCGCCAGGATGGAGGATTGGGCTCGGCGGTCAGCTACAACCTGAACGGTATGTCGGGTAACTCGGTGCGCATCTTCGTGGATGACATCCCCATCTCGGCATACGGATCCTCCTTCAGTCTCAACAGCATCCCACCGTCGCTGATCGAACGGATCGAGGTATACAAGGGAGTGATTCCCTCACACCTGACCGATGATGCGCTGGGCGGGGCCATCAATGTGGTGCTGAAGAAGGAGATGCGCAACAGCCTCACAGCTTCCCTATCATACGGCTCCTTCAATACCTTTCAGGCAAACATCAACGGCAGGTACCGCCACGACAAATCGGGCTTTACCCTTACCCTCTCCGGGTTCCACAACTACTCCGACAACAATTACGAGGTGTGGGGGAAGTTCGTGCGCAACATCCTCCCCAACGGGCGCTACGAGTATGTGCGTGCCAAACGGTTCAACGATGCCTATCGCTCTACGGGAAGCCGCATAGAGATGGGATTCACCGATGTGGTCTGGGCCGATCAGTTCTTCGTGGGATACAACGGCTCGGACGACTACAACGAGATACAACACGGTACCTATATGTCGATCCCCTATATGGGACGCTTCTCCGAGTCGCAATCGCACGCCTTCAACCTGATCTACCGAAAGAGGGATCTCTTTTTACCGGGACTCGACCTGCAGCTCAGCGGGGTCTACGGCAACCGCAGCCAGGTGGTGAACGACACGGTGAGATGGAACTACAACTGGTATGGCGAGAAGAGCATGGGTCTATACGGCGATCCCATCCTGCGGCCGAATGGTGCGCAACAGGGTGCCCCCACCATCAGCCATACCCACCGGGATATCTTCACCCTTCGATCGGGAGTGGCTTACACGATTATCCCACGCCACAAGGTGCTTATCAACCATTCCTATTACACCATCGACCGGCGGGAGTTCGATGAGATGCGTTCAGAGGCGGAACAGGCCTTTGTGGGCAGACGCGACCTGCAGAAGCATGTTGCCACTCTCTCTTATGAGATGACCACCCTTGGTGATCGCCTGCGCAGCAACCTCTTTGTAAAATTCTACCGGCAGATGATCGATCGTATGGACCCGGTACTGACCCTTGACAATGGCGAGCAGATCCGCTCGGAAGAACGGGTGAACAGCACCCGGAAAGCTGCCGGCTATGGTCTTGCTCTCTCCTATGCACTGCTGCCGGAGCTATTACTGCTCACCTCTGCAGAGAAAGCCGTCAGGATGCCCTCAGAGAATGAGCTGTTTGGCAGCATCGGCGAGAACATTGTCGAAAACCCCCATATCAACCCCGAGGTGAGCAACAACCTTAACATCGGGTTCAAGGCCGGCGACTACTACATGGGAGCACAACGATTCTCCTTCTCTGCCACCGGCTTCCTGAGGGATACGCGCGACAAGATCGTGCGGCAGATCAACCCCCGCCTGAACGATGCCATACAGACCAGCCCCTTCGAGAACCTGGGTAAAACACAATCGCTGGGCATTGAGGCGGAAGCCAACTATGCCTACGACGACAAACTGAGCCTGTTGTTCAACCTCTCCCGCTTCAACACCCTCTTCAACATGAAAGAGGATGCCACCGGCAACCGGCTCGATTACTACCGGAAGCAGATGCCCAACGAACCCTGGTTCACCTTCAACAGTACGGCGCAGTACACCCTCTTCAACCTCCTGCAAAAACGATCGCAACTCCACATTCATTACAGCTTCCGTTTCGTGGAGAGCTTCCAGACCACCTGGCTCGATATTGAAGATTTCAGGGTGCCCCGCCAGTACATCCAGGATGCCGGATTCAGCTATCTCTTCCCGGGAAAGAAATTTGTGGTCAGCTTCGATGTCAGGAACCTCTTCGACCGACAGGTGTACGACAATTTTGCCGTGCAGAAGCCGGGCAGGGCGTTTTACCTGAAGCTGAACTACACCATCAATCACATCAACATATAAAACAAAAGCATTATGAACACAAAACTAATCAGAACAACACTGTTCACCGCTATAGCAGCTTTCCTCTTCACCGGCTGTGAGAATGAAACGCTCACAGACAACCGGGAGACAACTCCCGATACCGAACGATGGATCACCGTGGCCGGTGCCCTGATGGGGGAAAACCCCGGCGACGGCAATGGGGGTACCATGGTCTATGCCGTGAGCTATGAGGATGCCAGGGACCCGAACGCATCGATCAATGTGTTCGATGATGGCTTCAGTGTAAAATCCAACCGTACCGCCCGCCTGCAATCCTCCGAAGATGGCAACACCCTCTTCAACATCGCCTACACGGGCGAGAACGGAGGCGAGTTCTCCCGCTATAGTGTGAACGGTGGCAACCACTTTGTCCAGGAGGATGTGACGGTAAGTATCGCGCAGTACGCCGGAACCTCACCCCGCTGGGCTAAGCTGTTTGATGGTGACAGGACCGGCATCGCCGTCAACGTGGCAAACATCACCGCCAACAATGCCGGGAGCGGATCTGCCGAACCGTTCCGCTACTACCGGGGCATCGCCACCGTGCTGGCACTCGACCTACAGGAGGTGGTCATCTCCGGCTACCGACAGTATGAAATACCGCTCAGCGAAGAGGAGGAGTTGCTGGGCCATACCCTCTTCCGACTCGATGCCCCGGTGCTGAACAAAGCGGGCGACAAGGTGATTATCGGCACCTGGATGCAGAAAAGAAACCCGCTGACAGGTGAAACAGAAAGCGACTTTGCACGGCTCGGCACCAAGTCGGTGGTGGTCGACTACCCCTCGCTGGAGAACCCGCAGGTGATCACCTCCACGGTATCCGACGGCGACTGTAGTGGTTACCGCAGCTTCAACAGCTTCCTGGCAGACGACGGTAACATTTACCAGGCCACACAGCGAGGCAGCAACGGCTCCTGGATCCTGCGGATCAACAGCAACAACCAGTATGACAACACATATCGGTTCAGCCTCGATGAGGCACTGGGAATCACCAACTCCTACATTGAGAGCTGGCGCTATGCCGGCAACGGTATTGCCTACGTGATGTACAGTCACGACGACTCCGCCAACGCCACTTTCAACAGCGAGGAGCGGCAGAGCTTCCTGGCACGGGTAGACCTCACCGCCGGAACCGCACATCAGGTGGAACTGCCTTACGAACCGGATCTCTACTTCTTCCAGTACCAGGGGTTCCTCGTCAACGGCGATGAGGTATACGTCGCCGTCACCCCGGTGGGCAGGGATGGGCACATCTATATCCTCAACAGCCGCACCGGTGCCGTGACCAAGGGGGCCCGACTCATCAACAAAGCGGGAAACCATTACATCGGAATCTATTGAATCACCCGGTTGATCTCTCCAGTGGAACAGCTCCCGGGAGGGGCACAACCCATAAACATCATCCCAATCATATGAAGAATTTACAACTTACCATTATCCCTCTTTTCGCACTGCTCATGATCACCTCCTGTCAGGGCAACGGAAAGCAGTCAGAAAAGAGTACCGCAGTTACAGAAAAGAGCGACCGTATGAGCACGAACCAATCGACCCGCCGTCGGGGCCCCGACTACCAGGCTCTCAAGCAGGAACTTCAACTGACAGGCGACCAGGAAAAGCAGTATGACGCGCTGCTGGAGAAATACCGCGGGATTCAGGAAGCCGGTCGCACTGCCTGGACAGGAGCCGACGGCAAGGTAGACAGGATGACGATGTTCGAAAAGATGGATGAACTGCGCAAACAGCAGTCCGCCGAAATGGCAACCATCCTGAACGAAGAGCAGATGAAGCAGTACGAAGCCTTCACGGCACAGAACCGACGCCGTCGTCCGGGTTATCCCGATGAGCTGATGAGTCGTCTTAAAAGCGAACTGCAGCTGGATGAATCGCAGTGGCAGATGCTGAAGGCAGTGAACAAAGCGTTTGAGAAATCTTACCACGATGCGCACGATTTCTACCATGGCAACGGGGAGCTGGCCAGAGAATACTGGCAGCGGTATGACAAGGAGCGAAAAAATGCATTGAAACAGCTTTTCAACGAAACACAATACGAACAGTACCTTGAAATCGTCAAGGATGTTACGCCTCAGGGCGGTCATTGATATGCGATTGCTTAAATCCCTGTTCCGGAAAAAGGGACGGAGTGAGTCCCTTTTCCGGTATCTGATATCACTCTCCCATCTCTGGCTGGGACTGCTCTCATCCGTTGTGCTGTTTATCGTCTGCCTGGCGGGCAGCCTCTATGCCTTCCGCACTCCCTATCAGCAGTTCCAGAACCGCGGACTGCTCAATGCGGAAGTTCCGAAAGGAGGCAGATTGCTGCAGGCAGAGGAGATTGAGGGGCTGTTTCACGAAAGAGGACTTGTAATCAGCTCCATTGTTTTCCCTGCAAGCGCAAAGAAAAACCTAGTCATATCCTACCATGAAAGTGAAAACAACCTGAGCAGTACCGGTTACTTCAACCCATACACCGGTGACGAGATATCGGGTCAATTTGACCGGAGTTCGGAACCCTTCTTTCAGGTGCTGCTCGGCCTGCACAAAAATCTGCTGCTGGGGTCGACGGGGAAGCAGATCGTGGGTATCACGGTGATCATCTTCGTGATCCTGCTTTTCTCGGGACTGATCCTCTGGTGGCCCAAATCGCGGCGGTGGCGTACCATCAAGGCGTCACTACAGGTGCGGTGGAGGGCCAACAGCTTCCAGCTGAACTACAGCCTGCACCGGGTGCTGGGCATATATACCTTTCCCCTGTTACTCTTCATCGCTCTCACAGGTTTGTATATCACCTACCCCTGGATGAAGAACAGGGTGATCATCACCCTGGGTGGCGAGCCGATCCTGCAGAAGGAAGCACCGGCAGGTGAGGAGGTTTCTGATTCCTTTGCAGCACTGATGGAGGAGATGCTGCAGCAGGAGGCGGAGAAAAAAGAGACGCTTCAGGAGAAACAATTATCCCTCCCGGAAGTAAAGGCGATGGCTGACCGCTACCTCGATTACCCCGCCACAACCACCATCATGATGGCTGACGCAGAGAACCCACGCTACCGGGTGAGCAAGATCAACACCCACAACCTGCTGGGTGCGAAGGTGACCGACGCGGTCTCCTTCGATCAGCAAGGAGAGATGCGTAACCTGGAGAGGTTCAGCGACCTGCCACTGCACCGCCAGTTCATCGAGATCTCACTACCGCTGCATACCGGCGAGATCATCGGCTTGCCCGGCATCTTTCTTTATGCGCTTACGTCGCTGATTGGATGCTCCCTGCCAGTCACCGGGTTCCTCATCTGGTGGAAGAAAGCCGTGCGATCCGGCCGATAGCCTCGACGGTACGCTCCGCACTGTTGAAAGCGGTGAGACGGAAGTAACCCTCACCGGCGGCGCCAAACCCAACACCGGGTGTCCCTACAATATGGCACTTCTCCAACAGGTGGTCGAAGAACTGCCAGGAATCAAGCCCATCGGGACATTGCAGCCAGATATAGGGGGAGTGTTCACCACCGTAGAGGGTATAACCATGATCCATCAAACCCTTTCTGATCACCGCGGCATTCTCCATATAACTGTCGATCATCACCTGCATCTCCTGCTGCCCCGCTGGTGAGTAAACCGCCTCTGCGGCACGCTGTATGATGTAGGGTGTGCCGTTGAACTTGGTGGACTGACGCCGGTTCCAGAGGTAGTGGAGCGATACCGACTCCCCACTGTGGGTGATTACCATGAGCTCCTCGGGCACTACCGTGTAGCTGCAACGCAGTCCGGTGAAGCCTGCACTCTTGGAGAAGGAGCGGAATTCAATGGCACAACGCCTGGCACCCTCTATCTCATAGATGCTACGTGGTATGCTCTCGTCACGGATAAATGCCTCATAGGCGGCATCGAAAAGGATCAGACTCTCATTCACGAGAGCCCAGTCGACCCACGTTGTGAGCTCCTCCCTGGTCATCACAGTGCCGGTGGGGTTGTTGGGATAACAGAGATAGACAATATCTACTCTCTCTTGCGGTAACTCAGGCAGGAAGCCGTTCTCCCCACTGCAGCGTAACAGGCGGATACGATCGCTTCTACCGATGCGCATCAGGGTGGTGTCGAGGTAAACCGGGTAGACCGGGTCGGTGATGGCCACCACATTCCCTTCTCCCAGCAGATCACCGATGTTGCCGGTGTCGCTCTTGGAACCGTCGCTCACGAAGATCTCAGCAGGTGAGATGTTGATGCCACGCTTCCGGAAGTCGGTTTCGGCGATCGCCTCCCGCAGGAAGGCATATCCCTGCTCGGGACCGTACCCACGGAAACTCTCTTTGGTCCCCATCTCATCTACTGAGCGATGCAGGGCGCTGATCACGGCAGGGGAGAGCGGCAGCGTCACATCACCGATGCCGAGACGGATGATATCGGCACCGGGATGGGTGGCACTGAATTGCTCCACTTTACGGGCAATGGTACTAAACAGATAGCTCTCGCCGAGCTGAAGATAGTGTTCGTTGATCTGAAACATATGGTGTTGATGAGTTGATGTGTTGATAAGTTGATGTGCTGATGTGTTGATGTGCTAATCTGCTAATCTGCTAATCCTCAAATCAATTGACCTCTCCCTTGAAGACGAAGTGGGCATCACCGGTGAGGAAGACGCTGTTCTGCTCGCGGTCCCACTCCACCCGAAGGTCGCCGCCACGGAGGTGCACCAGTGCTTTGGGGTCGGCACGACCGGTCAGCACGGCGGCAACCAGCACCGCACAGGCACCGCTGCCGCAGGCGAGGGTCTCGCCACTGCCTCTCTCCCATACGCGCATCCGCAGTTCATCAGGGGCGATCACCTCCACAAACTCCACGTTGGTACGCTGTGGGAAAAGAGGATGATGTTCAAGAGCCGGTCCGATATGCGCCAGGTTAAGCGTATCGATCCCGTCTGTAAAGATTACCGCATGAGGATTGCCCATTGAGACAAAGGTTACAGGATAAACGCCATCCTTAGTTTCAACCGGGTGATCCACCATCCCCGGCAGGAGTGACTGCGGAGGCTGTATCAGGGCACCGTCCATCAACGCGGGCCCCATATCCACACGAACCTGCGTGACCCGGTTGCTTGCCGAATCGATCGTCAACTGAAGCTGTTTGATGCCCGACAGTGTCTGAAGAGCGATCTCCCGCTTAGTGGTGAGTCCTCTCTCATACAGGTATTTGCCTACGCATCGGGCGGCATTGCCACACATAAGCCCCTCGCTGCCATCGGCATTGAACATTCGCATTGAGAAATCGCCTTGTTCGGAGGGCCCTATCAGCACCAGCCCGTCACCCCCCACCCCGAAATGGCGGTCGCTTAGCTTCCGTGAGAGGGCGGCAGGCTCTTCTACCCTCTCTTCGAAGAGGTTGACATAGATATAATCGTTGCCGGCGGCATGCATCTTTTCAAATTTCATCATTCATATTTTGTTTTAGAACCCATCTTCAAAAAAGAAAAAAGCTGTCTGAATTTCCATGGGAACCAGACAGCTTGATAAAAGGTTTATTTCTTAAAGGAGGGGTTCTTTGTGAACATTTGCTTCTTTTTCGACAAAATTACAACTTTTTGCCGGTTTTTCAGCCATAAAACAGCATTAATTTACTTATAGCGCACCCACTTGAACATCTCCTTGAGCGATGGCTTCTTCCCGTACATCAGGATTCCCACACGATAGATCTTGGCCGCCACCACTGAGATCAGGATAAAGGTACTGTAGAGCAAAAAAATGGAAAGGAACTTCTCCCACAAGGGAATACCGAATGGGATGCGTACCATCATCACGATAGGCGAACTAAAAGGGATCATGGAGGCCCAAAAAGCAAGCGGACCATCGGGGTTGTTCACGCTGTAGAAGCCGGCCAGGAAGGCGAACACGATCAGGAGGGTGACCGGGGTGAGGAACTGACTGGTATCCTCTTCACTGTCGACCGCCGAGGCGAACATGGCGAAGATGGAGGCGTAAAGGACATACCCGCCGATAAAGAATAGCAGGAAGAAAAGCATCACTTCCAGCCAGTTGATGCTGAGGATGGCGCTCATGATGCCCTCCATCTCTACCCCTCCCATACTGCCCATGGCATTCATACCGGACATACCGCCCATGCCTTCACTCATCGATGCAACCTGTTCGGGGGAGGCAATAAAAAAGGAGACAAGAGTGAAGAGAGCCCCGGCGAGGATGCCCCAGATGGCCAGCTGGGTGATGCCCACCAGACCGATGCCCACGATCTTGCCAATGAGCAGCTTGACCGGTTTCACCGAGGAGACCATCACCTCCACGATGCGTGTTTTCTTCTCCTCCAGTACCGCCTGCATCACCATGTTGCCATACATCAGGATGAACATGTAGATCAGAATGGTGAATACCATCCCGATGATGGTGGCCATCTCGGTGGATGACTCGGTGACACTGCCATCACCTCCCATGCGCAGCGTCTGCAATGAGATGGAAGGCCTGTTGTCGAGTATCTCCCTCACCTGCGCGATGGATGCAATATCCACCTCACCACTGACGGTGAGCTCATCGAGCCGTTGCTGTGTCACCTTCTCCCGCAGCGTCTGCCGGATCAGTGACTGTAGCTCCTGTGGTGACTGCTTCTCGGAGGTGAGCGATACCGCGTTGGGGTTCTCGTTTAGGTCGCCCGTGATCTGGAGAATGGCAAAGAGCTCCTTGCCTACCTTTGATTCGGTGGCGTGGCTCTGCCCTTCATCTACAACCTCGAACTGAAAGGTCTCAGTGGATTGCAGCAGGGGGGCGTAGATGCCGGTCTGGTCGATCACGGCAATCCGCTTCACCTCCCCGTCGTTGAGGGTGGAGAGCCAGAGGGGCAGGAAGGTCATGGCAACCATCAGCACCGGCATCAGCAGCGTGAGGATGATGAAAGACTTTTTACGTACCCGGGTGATATATTCCCGTTGAATGACTAAACTAAGTGTGTTCATATATGTGTGAGATTGATTCAGATTGAATAATATTCGTAAAGAGTGATCTTTTTAGAAACCTTATTAAGCTTCTTTGGTAACGGTGTGGATAAAGACATCGTTCATGGTGGGCAATTCCTCGTCGTAACTCACCACCTCGTAGCGGTCGAAGATCAGCTTCGCCAGCTCGTTGCTGCTGACACCGTCGGCCTTGCGGATACGCAAGTCAATGAACTCGTGGTAGGGCTCTTTTGATAGCAACGTAAATGATGGGTGCTCCAGGTCGAACCCGTTGCCATAGAGCCGGAAACGGAAGATGCCGGGGCGGTGCTCCTTGCGGATGTCGAAGACGCGCCCCTGCAGCACCACCTCCGACTTGTGGATCAGGGCGATGTTGTCGCAGAGCGCCTCCACCGACTCCATGTTGTGGGTAGAGAGGATGATGGTCTTGCCCTCTTCCTTCATACGGAGCAACTCGTTCTTCACGATATCGGCATTCACCGGGTCGAAGCCGCTAAAAGGCTCGTCGAAGATCAGCAGGTCAGGGTTATGGATCACGGTGGAGATAAACTGCACCTTCTGCTGCATCCCCTTGGAGAGCTCTTCCACCTTGCGGTTGTACCAGCTCATGATGTCGAACCGCTTGAACCAGATCATCAACTCCCGGTGAGCATCCTGCTTCGACAGACCCCGTAGTTGTGCCAGGTACATCGCCTGCTCACCCACCTTCATCTTCTTGTATAGTCCCCGCTCTTCCGGCAGGTAGCCGATGCGGTAGACATCCTCGGCGCGTGAGGGACGCCCTTCGAGAAGCACCTCCCCGCTGTCGGGTGCAGTGATGCGGGTGATGATGCGAATCAGGGTGGTCTTGCCGGCACCGTTCGGGCCCAGAAGACCGAAGACAGTGCCCTGTGGCACCGATATGCTCACTTTGTTGAGCGCCAAATGATTGGCATACTGCTTGACTACATCTTTGGTTTCTAAATACATACGCGATGATAATTCAATTGTGAAATAAATATGCTTTCTCACACAGCAATAATGCTGTGGTTGCGATTGATTCCATTCTATACCGGAAGAGCCGCAAAAAAAAGGCTTCTGCCGGTCTACGATTTCAATATTTCAAGATGATCCGCTCTCCCAACTCTTTGGCCAGAAGCCTCTTGATCTGTTGTAGCTGTTGTAACTGAGTGATCAAGCCGTTCTCATCATCCGGTGTAGCTTTCTTCAGTGCTATTTTTATTTCCTCAATTTTCTGTAGCACGTAGGCATTCTTCAGCTCGGTGGTGGCACGCGGAACATAACTGTTGAGCAGGTTCTGCTCCAACAGGCGTGAGCTCAGGTCCCCCTCCTCCTCACCCAGTATGCGGGAGTGTATCTTGCTCAGCTGATAGCGGTCGCTCATCAGCTCGGAGGCCAGGCGACTGATCTCCGGATCAGCATGTGAGATAAAGTGGCGGCCGGCATCAAACTCTGTATGCTCAACAAATGTAGTCGCCTCTTCAAAGATACGACGGTAGAGCTCGTTTGAGAAGTTGATGTGATCCCTCTCCAGGTCATACAGCACAAACTCGGTCACACCGGGCCCCTCTTCTACCAGGATATCCTCTTCCACTACTTTCTTCCCCTCTTTCCGCTTTTGCTTCTCATACTTGCGATAGATGGGAGTGTTGCCGTAGCGGATCACGTAGCGGATGATTTCACGCTCATAGCGGTCGTAAGGACCGGCAACCACTCCTTTGCGCTGTTTTTGCTCCTGGTTGACTGAGGAGGCAGACTCATTTTTGGTCCCTGCTTCCGACACCGTCTCTTCCCGTTGTTTCAGTTCCTTCTTCCGGTCATAATTGCGTCGCCGGATGCGGTTGGTCTCGGCAATCAGCACCCTTTCCTGCATCTGCAGCATCTGGGCACATTCCTGTATGTATACCGAACGGGTGATGGAATTGGGTATCAGGGCGATGCTCTCCACCACATTTGAGATGAGACCTGCTCTTTTCACAGGGTCATCACCGGTCTCCTCCAGAAGCAGTTGTGTCTTGAAACGGATGAAGTCAACCTCATGATCAGCGATGAAACGATTGAACTGCTCCGCATTCTGTCTGCGGGCAAACGAGTCGGGATCCTCGCCCTCGGGCAGCAGCACCACTTTTACGTTCATCCCATCTTCCAAGAGCAGATCGATACCCCGGAGGGCGGCCTTGATGCCGGCTGGATCGCCGTCGTAAAGGAGGGTGATATTCTCCGAGAATCGATGGATCATGCGTATCTGGCCGTGGGTGAGGGCCGTTCCCGAGGAGGCCACCACGTTCTCGATGCCTGCCTGGTGCATGGAGATCACATCGGTATAACCCTCCACTAGGAAGCATTTGTCCTGCTTCACGATGGCGCTCTTGGCGAAATAGATACCATAGAGCTCCCTGCTCTTGGAGTAGATCTCGCTCTCGGGGGAGTTGACATACTTGCCCACGTTCTCCACCTTCTTGAGGATGCGACCCCCGAAGGCGACCACCTTTCCCGAGAGGGTATGCACCGGGAAGAGCACCCTTCCCCGAAAGCGATCGACCAGCGGCCTGTTATCATCTCCACCGGCAGAAAGACCGGTCTTCAAGAGGTAATCACGACGAAAACCCGCCTTGTTTGCTTCGGTTGTGAAAGCGTCTCGCTGCTCCAGGCTGTAACCCAGCTGAAATTTCTTTACGATGTCATCGCGGAACCCCCGCTCGCGGAAGTAGGACAACCCCACCGCCTTCCCCTCCGGATGGGAGTGGAGAATTTTTACGAAATAGTCACGGGCATACTCGTTGAGGATGAACATGCTCTCACGGTCGCTCTGGGCCTGCTTCTCCTCATCGGTGTACTCCTTCTCCTCCACCTCGATGCCATACTTGCGTGCCAGGTATTTGAGCGCCTCGTAGTAGGAGAGCTGCTCGTGCTTCATCACGAAATGGATGGGTGATCCTCCCTCACCACAAGCAAAGCACTTACAGATATTCTTGGAGGGAGAGACATAGAAGGAAGGGGTGCGGTCGTCGTGAAAGGGACACAATCCCACGTAGTTGACCCCCCTGCGTCGGAGTGTGACGAAGTCGGAGACAACATCCACGATCTGCGCGGCATCCTGAATACGTGCTATGGTGAGATGATCGATCATTGAGGATACGAAAGTAATGATTTAGTTGGTGAATACGGCAAATTTCAAAAAATATCTCTACATTTGTGAGAGACAAATCTGATACTTATAGTTGTACAGCTAAATTATGCAAGATGGAGAAGATTGACTGGTCGAACATCTCGTTCGGTTACATGAAGACGGACTACAACGTACGCAGTTACTATCGCGACGGTAAATGGAGCGCCCCACAACTGGAGACCTCCGAAGAGCTAAGCCTCCACATGGCGGCCACCTGCCTGCATTACGGACAGGAGGCTTTCGAAGGACTGAAGGCATTCCGTGGAAAAGACGGGAAGATTCGCATATTCCGTATGCGGGACAATGCCGAGCGGCTGCAATCATCCTGCCGCGGCATCATGATGGCCGAGCTGCCGGTAGAGATGTTTGAGGAGATGGTGCTGTTGGCAGTGAAGAAAAATGAGCGGTTCGTGCCTCCCTATGAGAGTGGTGCGTCGCTGTACATCCGTCCGCTGCTGATCGGCACCAGCGCACAGGTGGGTGTGAAGCCATCGAAGGAGTATACCTTCCTGATCTTTGTCACCCCGGTGGGTCCCTATTTCAAGGAGGGGTTCAAACCGACCCCTATGGTGATCATGCGTGAATATGACCGGGCGGCACCGCTCGGCACCGGCACCTTCAAGGTGGGAGGCAACTATGCCGCCAGCCTGCGCTCGGGCGAGAAGGCCCATGCGATGGGATATTCCGCCGTGCTTTACCTCGATGCCAAAGAAAAGAAATTCATCGATGAGTGTGGCCCGGCCAACTTCTTCGGGATCAAGGATAACAGCTACATCACCCCCAAATCGGAATCCATCCTCCCCTCCATCACCAACAAGAGTCTGATGCAGCTGGCAGAGGAGATGGGAATGCAGGTGGAACGCCGCCCCATACCGGAAGAGGAGCTCGCCACCTTCGAGGAGGCGGGTGCCTGCGGCACGGCTGCGGTGATCAGTCCCATCCTGCGCATCGACGACATCAGTGAGAACCGAACCTATCACTTTTCAAAAAATGGTGAGGCCGGACCGGTGAGTGAGAAGCTATATCACAAGTTGCGTGCTATCCAGTATGGCGATGAACCGGACAAGTATGGATGGGTGACCATTGTGGAATAATAAAACAAAAAGCGGCAGCTGCCGCTTTTTTATAATTTTTTTTATTTGTCTCCCCACTCCCTGTAGGGATGGATGGAGAGATAGGAATTATAATAACGTACGTTCCCTGTCACTTCGACTCCGAGCCAGTCCGGTTTCTCAAAGGACTCCTCTTCATTTTCAAGTTCCACCTCAGCGATCAACAACCCCTCATTCTCACCTGCGAACTCATCCACCTCAAAAGTATGCTTCCCCACCCTTACCAGGTAACGGGTCTTCACAATCACCGCATCCTCACAGAGGAGCAACATCTCCTCCGCATCTTGCAGAGGGACCTCATACTCCCACTCGCGGCGGGTGATACTCCCCTCTTCCACAGCTCCTTTCACAGTGATATATCCCTTCTCACCCTTGACACGTACCCGTACCACACTGATGCCTGAAAGCGAGAGATAGCCCTGCTTCATCAGGTAATGGTGATGAGCATGTGGTTTGTATGCTCCATTGACCAGGAATTTACGTTCAATCTCGTAACCCATAGCAGTTGTTTTATGGATATAACAAATGAAATCAATAAAGTGTTGGAATTTACAAAAGGGAAAAAAAATATAACTATGTTTTTAAGATCGCGTAATCACTACGAAAAAATAAAAACATAGTTAAGATTTTGGTTGGATTAAATAAAAATCAATGCGCGTAATTCTATTCTTTATTCAATGAATCTGTAACAAAAATAATATCTTTAATCGAATTAATAAAATTATTAATATGACAATTTTCATATAGTGAGGAATTTTTCCACAGTTTGTGGAAATAGGATTAAAAAATATTCTATATCTTTATCATTTCAAATCCATAAATGCTACTCCCAATGAAAAATTCTGCATCTTTGATCATCCTTCTGGTTCTGTTCCTGGTCTGTTCTGCCGATTTACACTCACAACTGTCACTCTCCTCTCTTTTCAGTGACCACATGGTACTGCAACAGAAGAGCAATGCACCGATATGGGGCATGGACAATCCCGGCAGCACCGTGCAAATCAGCACATCCTGGAATGGAAAAACTTATTCTGCCGTGACAGATAACGCCGGCAAATGGCAGATAAAAGTGGAGACACCCTCGGCAGGAGGGCCTTACGAGATCGTGATCAGCGGCAGTGAAAATATTACATTCACCAACGTGATGATCGGTGAGGTATGGATCTGCTCCGGCCAGTCGAACATGGAGATGCCACTCACCGGCTGGGGCAAGATCTTCAACTACGAAGAGGAGATCGCTGCAGCCAATCATCCTCGTATACGTCTGCTGCAGGTGGACAAGGCCACCAGCACCTATCCGCTGGAGGAGCCCTCCCTGTCTGCCGGCGGATGGCAGGAGTGCTCACCGGAGACCATACCCTACTTCTCCGCCACTGCTTACTTCTTCGGGAGGGATCTCCTGCAGGAGTTGGATGTGCCGGTGGGACTGATCCACACCTCCTGGGGTGGCACCATGGCAGAGGCGTGGACCAGCCTGGAGTCACTGCAGCTGATGCCCGACTTCAAGGAAAGTGCGGAGGAGTACGCTGCAGTGCCGCGTGATCCGGAGCAGCAGAAAGCCTACTTCGAACAGAAATTCACCGAGTGGCACCGGAAGGTGAATACGCTGGACTTCGGAATGGAAAAGGATGTGGCGACGGCAGCAGTTGCCACTTATCCGGAAGAGGGGTGGAGCAGCGTCACCCTGCCCGGTCCCTGGGAAAACAACGGCCTGCCTGAGTTCGACGGGATCGCCTGGTACCGGAAGAGCATCGAGATCCCGGATAACTGGGAGGGACAAGAGCTGATCCTGTCTCTGGGAGCGGTGGATGACAACGAGGAGACCTGGTTCAATAGTGTAAAAATCGGAGCTACCGAGGGTGCCGGTGCTGCGAGACGCTACCGGATCCCCGCTGCCCGGGTGAAGGCAGGTAAAGCGATCCTGGCCGTAAGGGTGCTGGATACCGGTGGCCTGGGAGGCTTCATGGGCAAGGAGTCAGAGATGTACATCGCCCCGGCAGGGAAAGAGACGCTGCGGGAGAACCTGAACGGAGAGTGGCTCTTCCGCACCTCGGTGAACCTCAACGATGTGGGTATGCCGCCACAGCGAAATCCGGAGAGTCCACACTACCCGACGACTCTCTACAACGCCATGATCGCCCCGCTGGTGCCCTACGCCATCAGAGGTGCCATCTGGTACCAGGGGGAGAGCAATGCCGGCCGTGCCTACCAGTACCGCACACTCTTTCCGCTGATGATCCGGGACTGGAGAACAAAATGGGATTACGAGTTCCCCTTCTACTTCGTACAGCTGGCCAACTACATGCAGCGCAAAGAAGAGCCATCTGCCTCAAGTTGGGCGGAGCTGCGGGAGGCACAGCTGCAGACCCTTCGTCTGCACAACACCGGTATGGCGGTCACCATCGACATTGGTGATGCGAATGACATCCACCCGAAGAACAAACAGGATGTGGGTAAGCGTTTGGCACTGCTGGCACGTCGCCACACCTACGGTGAGGATCTCGTGGCCGAGGGACCGCGCTACAACTCCTACCGGATCGAAGAGGGGAAGATCCGCATCTGCTTCAAACCCTGCTCAAGCGGGCCGGCCATTAAGGGAGATGGTGATCTCAAAGGGTTTGCCATCGCCGGTCCGGACAGGGTGTTCCATCGGGCCGAAGCGCACATCGAGGGCAACGAGGTGGTGGTGCACTCAACCAAAGTGCCCTTCCCCGTCGCGGTTCGCTACGGCTGGGCCGACAACCCGGAGTGTAACCTGGTGAACGAGGCAGGCCTCCCGGCATCCCCCTTTCGCAGCGACGACTGGCCGGGGACGACAATCAACAACGGAGGTTGACTATCTCATGTGACTAACGGATATAGGCGAATCGTGAAAGCACTGCATACTCTGCTGCGAAAGTGAAGAGAAACATTCCCTCGGTATTGTTCTTTGCCGGATCATCCTCCCATCCCATCAACAGATTGGTGGGTAAAAAACCTTCGTGACGGTAACGACGATACCCATAATCCAAGTTCTGCTGAAAGGTATCGATATAGGCAGCAACCCCTGGGCAGGCAGGAAAAAGATCCACGTAACCCCGCATCAGCACACCGTTGAACCAGTTGTTGAAACCATTGATCCGGTAGCTGTAAAAGCCCGGCACCTCAGCATCCCTCCTCGCGAAAAAAGAGAAGCTGGCATCCGATAGCCGGGTGCCATCCTCTAGGTAACGGGGATCACCGGTAGCTCGATAGAGGTCGGCTCCACCCGACAACATGGTGCCACTGTTATAGCTGTATGCCGTGCCTACCGCATCGAGACAGGTGATACCCTTTCGATAGGAGATGCCACCGATCCGTTCCAGTTCAGGTTTGCCCGGTATACACCCTCCCATCATGTCGTGATAGACGCCGTCAGGGCGAAGCAGGTGTTTCTTCTGCCAGTCATACACCTTTGCCGCGAACGCCAGGTAGTAGTCGCTTTTTTTTCGCTGAGCGGTTTTACGACTTCTGTGATCTGCCGGATCGATGAAATAATGTGTAACCAGGTCATCACGATCCTTGTAGATCTCATGAAGCCATACCAGGGGACTGACCATGGGGCCGTTGCTGCAGGAGTGCTTGGAGACATAGCCGGGGCCCCAGGTGATTCCGCCCCGCTCGTTTCCATCTTCATCGAGAGTGCAGTCCCAGCCATCCAGTACATATTCAGTGAGGTACTCCGCCTTCACCAGGAATCGTTCGTCGCCAGTGAGCCGGTAGGCTTCCAGGAACTCGCGAACCAGCCACATCTGATCATCGTATACATTCTCGATGCCGGCTACCCTGGCGCTTCCCTTCTCCTTTCCCCGGTGCACACCATATACCGTCCACTCAGCCGTGCGGGTATAGGAGGTGAGGGTGAAAGTGCCGAGATAGTAGTCGGCATTCTCATAGAGATCGAGCAGGATCTCCTTGTATTTGTCAAAATGTTGTGGGAAAAGATCGCCATCTCCCATTTCCTCAGCTGTTTTCAGCCCGTGCAGAATAGCATTCACAGCTTCAATGGCGCTGGTATACATCCAGATGCTCCCCTTCTCTTCAGATCGTTCGCCGGTAAATGGGTTGTAAAAACGGGCCATACCATTCGGGGTGATATAAGCCGTGAGGGCATCATCGGTAATCTCCATGGCACGTAACAGGTTCTTTCTGGCAAGGTGCCGGCCATCCTCTTCAGGAGGGGCCAGGGCAGTGGATCGTATGCCACAGCCATAAAGGAAAGCGATCAGCAGGGTAGAGGCGGTCAAAACCGTCATTTTATTTCTCATTATTCTCAGTATTAATTTGTTGTTGTCTGTTTCCTCTTTCCATGATGTGGAGAACATAAGCAAGGCAGCAGTCAATCCCTCCAACCAACTGAAAAGGACCCGACTCAGTTCCGGACTCCAAAGTTACAGATTAATGTGGCATTCACAGTACACAATAGACAATGATCTGAATCAATTAAGCTTGCATAATTCTTTTGCATCCTCACTCATTTTTTCCACCGCGGTGAGATACAACGAAAAGTGGTGAAAAAGGTTCCTCCAAAAAAATGTGTTACCTTTGTCTTCAGATACAATACACCTTGATGACAACCTGTTTTCAGAAGGCGATGTTGCTGATCACTCATTCAAGCGAACAATCAAATGACACACCCCTACACTATTTCAACGAAACACTCCTTAACCCTGATGCTTTTCTTCCTGTACGTTCTTCAGCCACTTAACGCGCAGCAGCGTTGGGACAACGCCTGGAACGACGTTACAGTTACCCATATCAACCGGGAGGAGGCACACACACTGGCTATTCCCTTTGCCTCAGAAGCAGAGGTGAGAAACAAGAGCATGGAGGAATCTCCTTACTACCGTTCGTTGAACGGTACCTGGAAATTTCACTGGAGCGCCAACCCGGAGACAAGGCCGGAAGAATTCCATAAAGAGGGTTACAGCACGGCGGACTGGGAGGAGATCACGGTGCCTTCCGTATGGCAGCTCTATGGCGTGCAGAACGGTAGGAAGTGGGATAAACCGCTCTACGTAAACACGCGCTATCCCTTCACCTACGACAGTGCTTACGATGTGATGGCCGACCGGCCGGATGAATGGACCTACAACAATAAGATGAAAAACCCTGTCGGGAGTTACGCCAGAGAGTTTACGGTACCTGCCTCCTGGAAGGGTCGTGAGATTTATGTCCGTTTTAACGGTGCCGGCCCCGGCTATTACCTTTGGATCAACGGAGAGCAGGTTGGTTACTCGGAAGATTCCTATCTCCCTTCGGAGTTTAATATCACCCCCTATCTGAAGAAAGGGATGAACAGGATAGCCGTGCAGATCTATCGATTCACCAGCGGCTCTTTTCTGGAGTGTCAGGACTATTGGCGCTTCAGCGGTATCAGTCGTGATGTCTTCCTCTGGTCTGCTCCCAAAACGCAGATTCGAGACTACTTCTTCCAGACCGACCTGGATACACAATACAGGGATGCCGGCGTAACCATCGATGTGGAACTGACCGGCAAGCAGATCAGCAGAGGCAGCCTCACCGCAAAAATCGTGAACAGCGACGGTGATGTGGTGGCGAAGGATGAGTTAAACGCTTTGCAAACGGGTAATCATCGTCTCCAGATGGAGGTGAGCAATCCCGACAAGTGGAGCGCCGAGACACCCCATCTCTACGACCTGATCCTCACGCTAAAGGAGGGAAACAGGATCCTGGATATCCGGGGTGGCAAGGTAGGATTCCGTGAGGTGGGTGTCGGCAGCCGTGGTGAGCTGTTGATCAATGGGCGCCGCATGGTTTTCCATGGTGTCAACCGGCATGATCACAGCGAGATTGGAGGTCGCACGTTGACCAGGGAGGAGATGGAGAACGATGTGAAGACGATGAAACGACTGAACATCGATGCCGTTCGCACCTCTCACTACCCCAACAACCCCTACTTCTACGACCTCTGCAACAAATATGGTCTCTACGTGCTGGCCGAGGCCAATGTGGAAACACACGGCAACATGGGGCTCTCCGGCGTGGAGCTGTTCCGCAGTCCGATGGTAGAGCGCAACCACAACCATGTGAAGTGGATGCGCAACCAGGTCTCCATCTTCATGTGGTCCTATGGCAACGAGTCAGGAGGGGGCAACAATTTCGAGCATGTGGAAAAAGCGATCAAAGCCCTGGACAACACCCGTCTCACCCATTATGAGGGCAACAGTCAGTGGAGCGATGTCAGCAGCACCATGTACGGAAGCTACGACCGTATCAAACAGATTGGCGAATCACGACTGAAAGAGCACAATCCCCGCCCCCACATCCAGTGTGAAAACAGCCATGCCATGGGCAATGCCATGGGCAATGTGCGGGAGATGTTCAACCTCTATGAACAATATCCCTCCCTCACGGGCGAGTTTATCTGGGACTGGAAAGACCAGAGCCTTAAAATGCCGGTAGCTGGAGCTGGCACACCGAACGAGTACTATTGGGCCTACGGCGGTGACTTTGGCGATCAGCCCAACGACGGATCGTTCTGCACGAACGGAGTGATCTTCGCCGATTATACCCTCTCTGCCAAGTCATACCAGACGAAAAAGATCTACCAGCCGGTCGATTTCTCGATGAAAGAGGATGGAAACACCTTTCTGCTGAAAAACAAGCTGGCCTTCAAAAGTACAGAAGATCTTGATATTCAATACTCCATTCTTGAAGAGGGTAAGGTGATCGGAAAAGGATTGCTTGACATTCCTCTCTCACCCGGTGAAACAAAAGAGGTAACTATTGAGGATCTGCCGGATATGGACAAAGAAGAGGCGGAATATTTTATCCGTTTCAGCGCAACCCAAAAAGAGCCGACCTGGTGGGCAGAGGCCGGCTACGAGGTAGCTTCTGAACAGATTCAGCTCCGGGAAGCAGTGAAACCGGTTTACCTGTTGCCTGTTGAAGGCAACCTTTCAGTGACGGAGGAGGGTGATGCCATCGTGATCGGTGAGCGTGATTTCAAAGTGTCCTTCAGCAGAGAACAGGGCACCCTGATCGGTTATACCCACAATGGAGTAGATCTGATTGGCAGCCCACTGCAACTGAACCTGTTCCGTCTGCCTACCGAGAACGACAAAGCACAGACAGCCCTTTGGGACAATATGGGGATCAGGAAGCTGTCGGTAATCCCCGGCCAGTGGAAGCTCAGTCTGGCGGACGACAAAAGCCACGCAGAACTGCAGATCACCAATCAATACCGGTCTGGAACAGGGTATCTCTTCACCGTACAGATGGCTTACAAGGTGCTCTCTGACGGTACGATCATCGTCAACAGCCTGTTTGATCCGGCAAACAGGGGAAACATCCTTCCCCGAATAGGCTATCGCCTGGAGATGCCGGGGCAGTTTGAACAACTCACCTGGTTCGGCCGGGGACCCTGGGAGTCCTACTCCGACCGGAAAGAGGCTGCCTTCGAAGGGATATACAACAGCAGCGTCACCAGTCAGTGGGAGCAATATGTGCTGCCGCAGGAGACAGGCAACAAGGAGGATGTGCGCTGGATGAGCCTGACCGATGAGAAGGGTCACGGAGTCCTGTTCGTTGCTCCTCAGAGGATGTCGGCATCAGCCACCCACTACCGTCCGGAGGATATCTACCGTCATCGGCACGACAGGGAGAAGCATCCCTATGAGGTTGCCTTCTGTGACGAGACCATTGTCTCTCTCGATGCGATGATGCGTGGTCTGGGCAATGCCAGCTGCGGACAGGATGTAATGGCACAGTACGAAACCAGGGCCGATATCACCCCTTTCCAGTTCATGATCCTGCCGCTGAGCTCTCCGATGAACAATGAGCAGCTATCAGAGAAAGCCAGGGTGGAGAGTCCGGTCAGTCAGCCTGTATCCATCACACGAGACAAGAAAGGCATGGTCAGCATGACCAGTGACACCCCCAACACTGAGATATACTATAGCCTGAATAATGCCTCCTTCATGCTTTACACCCATCCGATCCCGCTACTACAGGGAGGAGTGATAAGTGCCGTAAGTCGTTCGGAAAGCCTGGCGGAGAGCCTGCAGGCTACAGTCCGTTTTGGCATGCTGATTGACAAAAGCGGATGGAAGGTGCTCCAGGTCTCCAGCCAGGTCAAGGGTGATGAGGCCTATAAAGCGATCGACGATGATATTCATACCAATTGGCACACTCCCTACGGTGAGGGGGAACCGCACCATCCACACAGCATCGTGGTGGATATGGGGCAGAGCTATCAGGTAGAGCAGTTCATCTATACCCCCCGCATTGACGGGAATAACGGTAACATCAATGAGTTTGTACTCTACTTCAGCAATGAACCCGACAAGTGGGAGGAGCCGGCCATCACCGGAAGTTTTGTCAACAGCTCCTCACCACAGTTTATCGAGATCGCAAGTAGACCAAAAGCACGTTATTTCATGCTGATAGCAAAATCGGAGGTGCAGGGCAGGGCATGGACCTCGGCGGCAGAGCTGGGGATAACAGCCTCAATGACCAACTGAGGGAGGCTGCCGTCACCCATGCCAGGGGTATCCTATGATTAACCAGCCGGCACATAATCAGTTCCCGTAGACATATACTTCCGCTATGCTGGTAAAGGGAGCCCTGTTGCTATCAGGCAGGAACAACTTGAGGTATCTGCCACTACTACCCTCCGCCAGGTCGACCCGCAGCTTATCACCCGAGGTGAATACACCCTGACCGCAAAGCACCCAGCCGGCAGCATCGGGATCAGGATCGTCACCGAGATAGATCTGCACCGTTTTGGCATCAGTACTGCCTTGTCTGCGGTAAACCTCAGTATAGGCCACCGACTTGGTTGTTTTCATATCGATGATCGCCCAGTGAGGCAGCGGTAGATCAGGTCCCCACTGCGAATGCCAGAAGCTACCCAGATTATTGTCGATCAGGGTGTGCATACCTCCACCATCACTGGGTTTATCGTCTGAGACCTGTAACACCTCCCATTCACTCCTGTCGAAGAGATAGACCGAAGGGAACGGTTCGGGATGTATGGCCCACTCGGTGTAAAAAGTATCGATTGCCTCCTCTTCGGGGATATAAAGAGAACGGTGCTCAAACTGGGTCCCGGCTTTGACATCAATACCAAGGCTGTAATCACCCGCATCCATGTAGGCCACTGCCGTGGTTCCATCATTCTTCACATATCTGATTTCGTTACCTAACAGCCCCTCGGCGGCAGCAAACCATTCAATCACACCCTCTTCTTCGGTGAGACTCATCGACTTCACCCGTCTTGGCATCAGGGTGGCAGCATAGAGATCACTATAGGAGGATCCAAAGTTGGTAATGGTAAGCGATCGATGTCCAAAGTTATCGAGAGAATAGACATCGAAGGTGTAGGATTTCTCCGGCAGGTTGTCAATGATCACTTCAATGCTATCCATTTCGGTGTTGAAGGACACCGGTATCGATATCGAGTCTTGACCACTGTTCCATCGTACATTCAGGGTCTGTACATTGACCCCGTTGTAAATCCAGCCTTTGAAGAGAATCCTGTTCCTTCCGGCAATAAAAACCACTGAGTCTGGTTTTGGAGCATATATAATCTCACCCCCCTCGAGATACTCCTTGTGAATATCCATGAAATCTTCACAGGAGATGGCAAAGGTGAGCAGCAACATAAAGGATGCCAATTTTGCAATATTTTTCATAATCATTTTCTTAATCGTTATTATTCATTTACCCTCTCCCCAAAGACATCCACTTCAGCGGGATGGGTGAAGGTGGTTCCTTCCCAGGTACTATGCACCACGATACGGATATAGCGGAGAGGTTCCTGCGAAAGATCAAATACAAACTCATGTCCCTGTTGTGCCGCAGCAACATCCTCATCAGTAACCGTCCCGGTAGGAGAGCCGGAAGGTTTGATCACCTCTGCATCCATGATCTTGGTCCACTCATCCCAGTTTCCGCTTTGCGAGGGTTTCCCGACCGATCCGTAGATGGATATCTTCTTGGGATTGCCCCAGTTGTAGTAACTGTCGGAAAAATGACGCTGAAAAAGCACCACGCGACTGATCTTAGCCAGGACACCCAGGTCAATGGTGAAGGGTGCAGGCAGGGAAGAGTTGGGGGAGTGTCCGAAGTTATCGTAGTCATCGTCAATCAGATAACCGTCCACCCCTTCCCAGTTAGTGAAGTTGGCATCGTTGCTCAGCTTCATGATGTTCATCCTGGTTTTGTCCAGCTTCTCTTCAAACATGGGGACAATGGTACCCTCGGGAGGATAGATGGTATCGGTTACATTGTTCCAGTTATCCCGCACGATGGCGGCAAAAACGCGGGGAACAGGCTCATACCCTCTCAGGCTATAGCGGCTGGAATCCGCTTCGGAAGTGATGATCCTCATGGTTTGCATTCTGCCCAGTGAATCTTCGGTGATGAACTCAAAATTCAATGGAGCTCTCTCTTCGTTGATCCAGTTAAACTGAGCACCACCAAAGTCGCTGATGATACTAATTGTCTTGGCCACTTTCGAGAGAGGTGACTCCAGGGGAGTAAAGGTGACATTCACAGGTTCAGAGAGCTCTTCCGCCCTGTTAAAGGTGTAGAGCTTCACATCATGACTCATCTCATCGATAAAGCCGAGCACCTCGAGTTTGTTTTCGTAGAACGATGCCATCGCTTCATACTGCTGTCCATTTGAGAGGGTGTAGATACCCTTCACACCAAGAATATCCTCTACATTGGGTATACGGTAGCTGATCACGGCACCACCCGGCACCACCTCCACCTGCACATCGGTCACTTTCTGTGGCTTACCCATGCTTTCCGTGATGGGCTCCAGTTGCTTTTCATCACATGATTGCAACAAAAGTAACAGAAGGGTTATAAGCAAAAATCCTGTATTTCTCATAATGTTCAATATTAAATCGTTTTTTACCAGCCGGGATTCTGAATCAATTGCGGATTTCTCGTCAGATCACTCTCCGGTATCGGTGCGAAGTAATCCCTGTAGCTGAAGCTCTGCTGATAAATGGTTGTCACCGTATAATAATCCTGTAATTCACTTGCATTCACGTTCCATCCCTGAATAGCCCTGTTCTGTTCCTTTAGGGCGGTCTTCCAGCGATGACTGTCCCAGTAGTAGACCCCTTCGCAGGCAAATTCAATTTTCCGTTCACGATGAATGATGTCACGCATGCCTGCCTTAGTTTTGGGTTTGTCCGGCTCATTTGAGTATTTTTCCCAACTCTCTGCCACACCCTCCAAACCGGCACGTGCTCGAATCATGTCAACCAACTGGTACACCTCTGCATCGGGACTCTCCTTTGTTTCATTCAGGGCTTCTGCATACATCAGCACAAGGTCGGCATAACGCATATCCGGGAAGGGATAGGTCTCGTAAGTGACACTGTTGGCGTCACGAAACATGGTGTTGATGGAGACCAGTTTCTTGGGCCAGTAACCGGTTGCATTGTAGTCGCCGGGGTTGAACACCGATGAGAACTCACCAAACCGGTTTTTCGGATAGAGTGCTTCAGCATCATCATCAGGGTAGTTCTTGTATGAGTTACCATACCACTTCCCCCTGTCAAACCCAAGGGTGGAGTAAAACCGGGGTTCTCTCTGAAAATTGAGTACGGCTGTCTGTTCCCCCTCATGGATGTAGTACCTGTGAGCTTCATCACCCGTTCTGATATTGTAGCGAGTGGCATACGGATACTCAATATCCTCATCAATGGGCACACCGTTCTCGGAATAGAACAACTCCACCGTGGAGAGCGGCACGCTCATCCTGCCGGAGGAAGAGGAGGAGGTACCCTGTTCGAGGCGTGGCAGACAGGGGCTCTGCAGACCTGAGTTAACCGGGTAGGATGAGTTCCCCCAGACGATCTCGGGGTTCCATCGCTGCGAGACGATGCTGCGCAGGGTGTTGACCAGGAATGTCTCATCGGACAAAACCTTGGTTGCCACATAGTCAGTAGTCTGATAGAGGCGGATACCGGCTGCAGAGCATGCCTCAATAGCTTCACCGGCGGCATCAGCCGCATCTTGCCAGCGCGAGGCATCATAGGTCTGATTGAAAAATGGTTCTCCATTGTGATCCAGAAAATCATTGTAGTCGGTGTTCCCGTTAAAGAGAGGACTTGCCCAGTAGAGCAGCACCTTTGCCTTCAGCATATAGGCCGCCGGCTCCGTAAATCGTCCCAGCTCGGTGGTTCGGCTTTCAATCACCTGTGGGAGGGCACCACTATCGATTACCTCATCAAGCAGCTCAACGATGTAGGCAAAAGAATCATCAATCTTCTCTCTGAAGACCCGTACACCTTCCGTCGACTCATTGATCGGAGTATTCTCTTTCAGTGGAGCGATGGGACCATAGTAAGAGATGAGGTAGAAGTGCATGTAAGCTTTGATTAGCTTCGCTTCTGCTTTCATTCGCTCCTTCTCATACTTATTGAGGTCTTCCACTCCATCCACATTATCGAGAAAAGTGTTGCATTCACGAATACCGGCATAGAGAGAGCGAATCATTGTTCCTGTTCCACCCCAATAGTTGATGAGCGCCGAGGTAGGGCTATCCTCGCCCAGTCCGAATCGCATACCGCCCTGGGTCCTGCCTTCCTTATTGAAAACCATCTCCATGGCGCCGAAGATGGCAGGGTTCTCGTTCCACCCTGCCGACTTGGGCATACCCCAGTAACAGGTTGCCAGATACTGTTCAGTGGTGTAACGATCGGAAAAGGCATGATCGATCGTCGCGACATTATCGGGCACCACGTCCAGAAAATCACAGGATGAAAAGAGAAATAACGTTGCAAAAATGCCTACTATAATTGTATTGATAGATTTCATCATTCTCAAAAATTTAAAAACCAACATTTAAACCCACATTTATCACTCGCTGGACGGGGTATCCCAGTCCGTTACCGGCCATCTCAGGATCCCACAGCTTAAACCCGCTCCAGGAGAGGAGGTTTGTTCCACTCACATAGAGACGAAGGTTTGACATCTTCAATCGCTTACAAAGATCATCCGGGAGTGTATAGCCCAGTTCTGCCGATTTCAACCTCAGGAAGGAAGCATCCTGCATAAACCAGGTGCTGGTCTGCCGGTTGTTATCCATCCAGTTGTTGGATAATCTGGGCCAGAGCGCATATGAATCACGGTTGCTCTCAGACCAGTAGTTGTCGGCAAAAGCCTTCAGGATCACGTTCTGTCCCAATCGTCCGTCGTCGTTATCCTGGTCCATAAAGGGAGTCACCTTGTCCAGGTCAATCCAGAAGGACTGCCTGGCGGAACCCTGGAAGAAGAAGGAAGCATCGAACTTCTTGTATCCTACTGTCAGACCAAATCCATAGTTGATCTCGGGCGTGGTGGGATATCCAATTGGCACCTTATCCAGTTCTGAGATCTTCCCATCGCGGTTCACATCCCTATACTTGATGTCCCCTGCTCCATACTCACCAAACTGTGTGGGTGAGTTTTTCACCTCCTGTTCATCTACGAAGAGTCTCTCAGCGATATAACCCCAGGTCTGCCCCAGTGAGTAGCCCACCTTTGAGAGCCAGGGTGTCGCGGAATAGTCGGGTTCCTCCCACTTGAGAGCCTTGCTGGTGGCATAGGTAAAGGTACCACGCCCCGTAAACCAGAGATCTTTGTTCACTATCTTCTCGTAGTTCAGTTCAATATCGATACCCTTACCTGAAGCTTCACCCAGGTTTGCTTTTACGGCCGGTATCACCCCCATGGTATTGGGAATCACGCGGTCCAGCAAAATATTCTTACGCGTCTCCTGAAAAAAATCCACATTGGCCGATATACCGGCAGCAGTGGACAACTCAAACCCAATATTGGTTTTATACGCTGTCTCCCATCCAATACGGTCGTTCGCGTATCGTGAGACATTCACCCCCCCGGGATTGTAATTGAGTTGGGTCCCCCAGTTTACATTCCGGTCAGCATTAAGGTCGACCTGTGAGAGATAGTAGAAACGATCATTCGAACTGCCAATGGCATCGTTCCCGACCAAACCGTAGGTTCCTTTCAGCTTGAATTGGGTAATCACATCGGTAAGCGGTTCGAAAAAAGCCTCGTTCGACAGCATCCAGGCAGCTCCGAATGAAGGGAAGAAACCCCATCGGTTGTTCTCTGAGAATCGCTCCGATCCGTTGTAACCAAAGTTGAACTCACCAAAGTAGCGGCTGTCGAAGTTGTAGGCAAGACGTCCCGCCAGTCCGATGTTCCTTCCGGGGAGAGAGAGCTGCAGGTTGTCTGAGATACCCGATTTATCCTCCCGCATGGTATAAACCATGAGTGCATTCAGGTTGTGTACCGTATCGAACGTATTGTTGTATTCAGCTGCCGCTTCCAGGTACATGGTGGTATTGATGTATCGCTGACCCGGATTATAATCGATATACTCAGTCCCCTCGGTCGGGTTGAGTCGTTGCAGCTTGTAGCTGTTCTTTACCAGATCGTAGGAGGAGATGTTGTAATAAAAAGGCTGATACTGACGGGTCACATTGTATTCGGAATAGCGGTTCATGTTGATCATGGCACGTGCCGTAAGACCCTCCAGCAACTTCTCCAAATCCTGTTTCACTTCAAATGAGACGATCATTGAGTTCTTGCTCTGGTCTTTGTAACCCTTCAGCGACTCGGCATATGGATTCAAGTATTGTGCATTTCCGTAGTTACCGAAGAGAATATGATTTGCATATGAGAATGCTTCGTCCGGCTCGTAGTACGGCCTGAACATCACCGGGTTTGCCTGTATCACCTTACGGTACATGCCGCTACCCCCGTCAATGGGACCGGTGTACTCATCGAAATTGGCACTCAGACGAGCAATCAGTTCTGTGGTCTCAGTGATGTTGATGTTTACATTGGAACGGAAATTATATTTCATCAGCTGGATGTTTGAGTTGAAATTATTCCGTTTGTCCACTTTGATATTCCCGTTGTCGCGCGAAATATTGGCTGCCACGTAATAACGGGCCACCTTTCCCCCGCCACTCACGCTGAGGTTGGCTCTCTGGTTACTGATCACATCCTCAAACATGGTTTCATACCAGTCGGTTACGGGAAAAATATCGGGATATAAGCCCCTTTCCGACATAATGATCTTTTCTTCCGGATAGAGTAGCAAACCGAGGGGATCCCTCGTTTTGATGGCCTCGTTTTGCATACGCATATAGGTGATGGGGTCTGCTATCTCCACCTTTCGTGTGGGTGAAGAGAATGAGTTTTCAATGCGGGCATTGAATTTTGCTTTTCCCTCTTTCCCCTCTTTGGTAGTAACCAGAATCACACCGTTGGCCCCCCTGGCACCGTATAGAGCGGTGGCAGTAGCATCCTTCATGATGGAGAAGCTGGCAATATCGTCGGTGTTGAGCCTTGCCAGATCATCGGTACCCAGCTCAATTCCATCGATCAGAATCAACGGGTCTTTCTTCGCCTCTGCACCGAAGGTTGTGATCCCCCTGATAAAGAAGCTGGCATTGTCCTGACCCGGTTCACCGCTGGTCTGATAGGAGATGAGACCGGCAACACGACCTGCGAATGCAGTGGTAAGGTTGCTGCTGGGCACCTGCAGCTCCCCGGGCTTCACCGTGGAGATGGATGCCAGCACGCTCTCTTTCTTTTGTCTGGCAAAGGCAACCACCGACACTTCATCCAGCTCATCGGCAATGAACTGCATCTCAAAATCGATTCGGGGTTCACCGTTATAGACCCTTTCAATGGTCTCCATCCCCACAAAGGAGACGACAAGAGTACTCCCTACCGGGCAATCGGGAAATTCATAATTCCCGTCCATATCAGCAATCACCCCACGGGTACTACCCTTGATCTGAATGGTTGCACCCGGCAATGCTTCGCCTCCAGAATCGATAACCGTACCAATCAATCTTGAGGTCTGATTCTGCTGCAACTGTGCCGGCTCCGCTTCTGATGCAAAAGTGAGGGTTGTTGAGAGCATCCATAGGAAAAGCCCGTAAAATAGTGTTTTCCAAACGGAAAATCGAGCCCTAACACTCATTTTAATAAACTGAAATTCCCGCTTTTTTCTAACCAGATTATTGTCAATTACACGTAATCTACTGATAAATAGTGAAAATATTTTGGCAAACCCTTGTTTTTCTCAAACAATATGGTTATATTTGTAACCATATTAAAGATTCACTGTCATGGGAAAAAGGGTCATCGAGATCAAGGCGAAGAATGGAACGGTATATCTCTACGAGGATGAGTCATACTGGGACAGGGAAAAGGGTTACTCAACGCACAAGCGCACCTGTATTGGCAAGAAGGGGGCAGATGGTGAGGCTATTTACAACACTTACTATAGGAACCGGGAAAAGATGCATCAACTAGCCGCAGAGGTAAAGAAGCCCAACGAGGTATCCAACACCACATTCGTTGGAGAGACGATGATACTTGACAAGGTGACCCGGGATACTGGTGTTTCACGCGTTTTGACCGAGAGCTTCGGGGAGAATGATGCCCGCAAGATCATCGCGTTGTCATACTACCAGATATGTCGGGGGAAGGCATTGAGCAACGCGGAAGACTGGTTGGAGCAGCGCGGTTTGGGGAAGATGGGGTTGAGTTCACAAAGGGTGTCCGAATTGCTCGGGAGATTGAAGCAAGACAAGGTGAACACGTTCTTTCAACTCTGGGCGGGGGAACACGCGGAAAAAGGGAGCCAGCTATTCGATTTGACCAGCGTGAGTACCTACGGCAAACGAAACCCTTACGCGGAGTACGGGTACAACAGGGATAGGGAAAACCTCGAGCAAATCAACCTGGCACTGCTGACCTCGTGTGGGAGCGGGCTGCCTATGTGGTACCAGGTGCTCCCCGGGAGCATGTCCGACAAGGTGATCCTGGATCAGGTGTTGTCGATGATGAAGAAGATGGAAGTCCCAAGGTTTACCTTCGTGGGTGATCGCGGTTTTTATAGTGACTACAACCTTGAGCTGTTGTCACGCGAGGGCTACAAGTTCACCATCCCGGTGCCGTCCAATGTCGCATGGCAAAAGAAATTGATTGCGGAACATCGCGACACACTTGTGCGCCCGGGGAACCTGATCGAGGAAAATGGGAGTATCATGTACGGGAAGACCATCTACAAGACTACCCCTGCTCATGGCAGAACCTGGTATCACCTGTATTTTGACCCCGCGAGAAAAGACAAGATCATAGCCTCTTTCATGCAAAAGCTAAGGGCTTTGAAAGATGAGCTGGAAGCAGACAAGCTTGTAGAATCACACCGGACGATGTATGAGCGTTACTTCATCGTCAAGGAGACCCCGGTTCGGGGCCGGTCGGTGAATTATAACGATGAGGCGATACAGGAGTTCATCAACAGTGACAGTTGTTACTGGGTACTGATCTCTACCTCAGCCAAAACGGCGGTTCAGGCACTGGAACAATACCGGGAGAGAAACGGTGTGGAATTGTACTTCGATGATGAGAAGAATCTCCTGGACTTGAGACGCCTGAAGAACCATAGCGAGCAGACGATCAAGGGAAAAATTTTCGTGACCTTCATCTCTCTGATCATCCTTGCAAGGTTACGAAAGATGGTGGACCAGATTGACAAGAAGAAACGCAAACACTGGTCTGAACAAGATATGTTGCGCAAGGTGGAAACTTATGCAAGGGTTCACTTCGAGGGAAAATACAAGGATGTGTACTCCACACCCACCGCGGCTCAGCGACTAGTCTTCGACCTCCTGGAGATACCATACACCTTCAAGGGTAAGGAAAGTACATCGGGAAGAGAGCTGTAAATATGGTTACAAAAGCACGGGATTTTCGGTTAATAACGCTGGGGATAACTTTTTTACTTAACCAGTTACAACGTGAGATCAATAGTATATCTTTGTTCTTGTATTGGATAGCTCATAAACAGGATAATTAATGAAAAATAACCTGAAGCACTTTTATAGAATTGCATTTTGGGTTAGTCTTGTTGGACTGATAGCAATCATCTCTGATTTTGGTTATACACAGACCGTTATTTACCAAAAGTTCATTGATGGGTTTTACTTTTTTGTGCTTGGCGTTGGTTTGATTTCAACCTTCACCCGATCTATTCAGAAATTCAACTTATCAAGAAGAAAGGTATTCATTTTTGACCTGTTTTCAGTAATCTTTACACTATGGATTTTTCACATGTATCTGTTTGTTGGGACTCCTTTCGATACCGACCTGTTGCTGGAAAATCCTATTTGGGTCAAGATCGCCGTGTTGCTTACTTTTGTCAGAGAGTTTTCTGAATTGAGAATAAACCTCAACAGAACACGGCTCAATCCTGCCCAGATATTTATTCTCAGTTTTCTGGTGATCATTTTTATCGGCTCCATCCTGCTGGTATTACCCAATGCAACACATGTGGGTATCTCCTATCTGGATGCTCTTTTTACCGCTACAAGTGCCGTATGTGTAACAGGACTAACGGTGGTCGAGACCGGTGCCCACTTCACGCTGTTTGGACAGACGATCATCATGATTTTGATTCAGCTGGGCGGTTTGGGTATTCTCACATTTGCCAGTTATTTCGGTTATTTCTTCAAGGGGGGTACCACCTATGAAAATCAATTGACCCTGAGCGATATTACAAACTCAAAAAAACTGGGTGAGGTGTTTTCAACACTGAAATACATTATTCTCATTACTTTTGGCATAGAACTCTTTTCGGCTCTATTGATCTATTCCGGTACAGACCCGGCTGCATTCCACTCCCCATCCGAACGGCTTTTCTTTTCTGCGTTTCATTCCATTTCGGCCTTCTGTAACGCTGGTTTTTCAACGCTTAGCAACAGCCTGTATGAAACAGGATTCCGTCACAGCTACTATCTGCAACTGATCGTTATTCTCACATTCGTAATCGGAGGATTGGGCTTTCCAATTGTGGTGAACAGTTTAAACTATTTGAAATATCTGGGTTCCACCTTTCGGCCATTCTCTTCAAGAAAAAATAAGCATCGTCCCTGGGTGCTGAGCTTAAACAGTAGAATCAACTTAATCACAACACTCTTCATTTCAATGGTTGCGTTCTTTGTTTTTTATATCCTTGAATACAACAACACACTGGCAGAACACAATGGTTTTGGTAAAATTGTCACCGCTCTTTTTGGAGCCACGACACCCAGAACAGCAGGATTTAACACCATTGACACTGCAGCATTGTATCTGCCGACACTGTTGTTGGTTATGATATTGATGTGGATCGGTGCCTCGCCCCAGTCAACAGGTGGTGGTATCAAAACAAGTACTTTTGCCATTGCACTACTCAATATTATGAGTCTGGCAAGAGGCAGATCACGAGTAGAAGTTTTCAGAAGAGAAATAGCAGAGGTATCGATGAGAAGAGCATTTGCTATTATAACCCTGTCTTTTATAGTGATCGGCACGGCAATCATCCTCATTTCCATTTTCGACCCGGGAATAAAGCTGACTGACATAGCCTTTGAATGTTTCTCAGCATATGGTACAGTGGGTTTGAGCTTGGGCATCACAAGCGATCTTAGCAGTGCCAGTAAATTTATCATTATTGTTGTAATGTTTGTGGGACGTGTCAGTATGCTGTCAATCGCAATCGCCGCATTCCGGAAAATAAAGCATGAAAACTACACCTACCCAAAAGAAGAAATCACCATAAACTAAATTAGATTGAGATGAAATTCATCATTATCGGACTTGGAAGTTTTGGGGCATCACTTGCACAAAAACTCACTGCACTTGGGAATGAAGTGATTGGCATTGATATCAACATGTCAAAAGTAGATGCCTATAAAGAAAAAATCACCTATACCATTTGCATGGATGCCACAGATGAGTTCACTGTTTCAGGGCTCCCGCTAAAAGAAACGGATGTGGTGCTGGTGGCCATTGGTGAAAACCAGGGGGCAAATATCATGGCAACGGCACTTTTAAAGAATTTCAAAGTCAAAAGATTGATAAGCAGATCGATAAATCCCCTTCATGAGAAAGTCTTACAGGCCATAGGTGTCAATGAGATTGTACATCCGGAAGAGGAGACAGCTGAACGCTGGACAAAAAAACTGTCGTTAAGTAATGTGGTTGACTCATTCGAGCTAAGTGATGATTACAGCATCATTGAAGCAAAGGTTCCTGTTGATTTTATTGGGAAAACGATCATGGAGGTTGGTTTTCGTAAAGATTTCAATATTTTGGTCCTGACCATCATCAGAGAGGTAGAAGTAAAAAGTATTTTGGGTAAAACAAGAACCGAGACCAAGGTCCTGGGTGTTGCTGCTGCCAATGACATCCTTGAAAGAGATGATGTATTGGTTCTATACGGCTCAAAGAATGATCTGCAAATGTTTCTGAAACAAAAATTGGAATGAAATCTGATGTGAAGTTACAAGAACATATCATGGATAAACAATTTGTGGGCTAATGTATTCAAAATCAATGAACATATTTAATTCAATATTTAGCTTTGTTTATCTATTAAATTGCTATTTCTCTATTTGTTGTAAACCGGGTACTGATGAGAAACGAACGTTGTACAAAAACTTATCACATGTTACATTCACATACAAACTGATGTTCTAATCCATTAATGATAAAATTAAAAACACTCACCGGATATTCCGATAAGTGTTTGATTTTAAAGTGATCCGGTTGGGATTCGAACCCAAGACCCACAGCTTAGAAGGCTGTTGCTCTATCCAGCTGAGCTACCGGACCATCCTTGTGCAAATTTAGCTTGCAAAAGTACAGTAAATCTCAGAATAAAAAAAATATCTGAAAACTATTTAATACAAATTGTTAAAGAGACGTTTATGAGAAAGAACCCCGAAATCCTGATCAGGTTTCCGGGGTCTTCGCATTTTACACATACGGACTATGATAATAGAATCAGAGGACACCCTGCCCCATCATCGCTTTGGCCACCTTCATGAAGCCGGCAATGTTGGCTCCCTTCACGTAGTTGATGTAGCCGTCGCTCTCGGTACCATACTTCACGCAGCTCTCGTGGATATTGGCCATGATCCACTTCAGTTTCTCATCCACCTGCTCCGCGGGCCAGCTGTAACGTTCCGAATTCTGTGTCATCTCCAGTCCCGATACCGACACCCCTCCGGCGTTTGCCGCCTTACCGGGTGCGTAGAGGATCTTGTTTTTCAGGAAGATCTCAACAGCCTCGGGGGTACTCGGCATGTTGGCTCCTTCAGATACGGCAATCACACCATTCTTCACCAGCTCCGCAGCTTCTAACCCATCAATCTCGTTCTGGGTAGCCGAAGGAAGGGCGATATCACCTTTCTCACCCCAGGGACGGGCACCCGGCACATATTTGCAGCCATACTCTTCGGCATACTCACGGATGCGGCCGCGGTAGAGATTCTTCAGCTCCATCACGAACTTCAGCTTCTCTTCGGTGATGCCATCGGGATCGTAGATGTATCCATCGGAATCTGAGAGGGTCACCGGGATGGCACCCAGTTCGAGCAGCTTCTCGCAGGTGTACTGTGCCACATTACCGGAGCCGGATACCAGACACTTTTTCCCCTTGATGTCGATGTTCTTCGTCTTGAGCATCTCCAACAGGAAGTAGACATTGCCGTAGCCGGTGGCCTCGGGACGAATCAGCGATCCGCCGAACTCGCGTCCCTTGCCGGTGAAGGTGCCGGTAAAAGCTCCCGCCAGCTTCTTGTACTTGCCAAACATGTAACCCACTTCGCGGCCACCTACGCCGATATCACCTGCCGGCACATCGGTATCGGGACCAATCACCCGCCACAAGCCTTCCACGAAGGCTTGACAGAAACGCATGATCTCGCCATCCGACTTGCCACGGGGTGAGAAGTCGGATCCCCCCTTCGCCCCTCCCATCGGCAGGGTGGTGAGTGCATTCTTGAAGGTCTGCTCGAAAGCAAGAAATTTGAGGATGGAGGGTGATACCGAAGCATGGAAACGAATACCCCCCTTGTAAGGACCAATGGCGTTGTTGTGCTGTACCCGGTAACCCATGTTGGTCTGCACCCTGCCCTGATCATCCACCCAGGTCACACGGAAAGAGTGGATCTTATCCGGAATCACCAGCCGCTCAATCAGATTGGCCTTTTCAAACTCAGGATGCTCGTTGTAGACATCCTCTATCGACTCAACTACCTCCTCAACAGCCTGATGATACTCCGGCTCATTGGGAAAACGCCTTTTTAAAAGCTCGATAACCTCTGTAGCTCTCATGAAAATTTGGTTTAAATCAGATAACTCTTTAAAAAATCAGTTTGAAGCGCAAAAATAGAGAAAAATTTCCAACAGGAAAATTTTTCAGATGTTTTTCTTATTTTTGTCACTAAAAAAGCTATTTTCTTAGATTTTTGTAAATCGGGATAAACACGATTGCTCCTGACATCAGGATGGAGATAACGGTCATGCCGTTGATCTCGGCATATAGCAGGATATAGGTCACCAGTACGAGCCAGAGGATGATGATAAATGCAATTTGTATCTGCGAGAGTTTTCTTCTTGCCATAATGTTCTCGGGTTAGATGATACAAAGATAGCAAAAAGGGAGAGAGCGGATGACGGGAGAGATTATGAATTGTTACGTTTTTGTTACATTTTGGTTTCCAGACTCTTCAACCTCATTCTTTTTCTGATTTTCTCTTTCATATTTCGAAAAGAAGATGCAAATTTGCACATTCTTTCATAGCAACAAAGAGAGATCGTATGTATCCAGGATCCAATTATTCTACTTACGGTACCAACACCTGCCATCCTTTATCCGGCCTATGACGGAGTTTGTTTCATTTTCCACTAATCACTAAATTAAAACAAAAGATGTGCGGAATTGTAGGTTACATTGGTAAAAGAGAGGCTTATCCGATCCTCATCAAGGGACTTCACCGACTGGAGTACCGCGGATATGACAGTGCCGGGATTGCATTGATCAACGAAGGCAACCTGAAAGTTTACAAAGCCAAGGGGAAAGTATCGGAGCTGGAGCAGTATGCAGAGCAGAAAGATGTGAGCGGCACCATCGGCATCGCCCACACCCGCTGGGCTACCCATGGGGAACCCACCCAACACAATGCACACCCCCATTACTCACAATCGGAAGAGCTGGCCATCATCCACAACGGCATCATCGAAAACTATTCGGTGTTGAAAGAGGGACTGATCAGTGAAGGCTACACCTTTCAGAGTGAAACCGACACCGAGGTGCTGGTGCAGCTGATCGAGTTCATGAAGAAGAGCAACGGCAGCGATCTGTCCAAAGCGGTACAGCTGGCACTCAACCAGGTGGTAGGTGCCTATGCCATCGCAGTACTGGACCGTCATAACCCCGATCTGATCGTGGCTGCCCGGAAGGGAAGCCCGTTGGTAATCGGTATCGGTGAGGATGAGTATTTTATCGGTTCGGATGCCACCCCCATCATTGAATACACTAACCGTGTCACCTACATTGGCGACGAAGAGATCGTTACCATCCGGCGGGGTGCCCCCTTGAAGATCAGAACGATCGGTAACATAGAGAAAACACCGCGGATACAGAAGCTGGAGCTGACACTCAGCCAGCTTGAAAAAGGGGGTTATCCCCACTTCATGCTCAAGGAGATCTTCGAGCAATCCCATACCTTAAGCGACTGTATGCGGGGCAGAGTGAATGTGGAAGCCAACAACATCACCCTGGCAGGATTCATCGACAACAGGGAGAAATTCCTGAAGGCACGCCGCATCATTATCACCGCCTGCGGGACCTCCTGGCACGCCGCTCAGATCGGGATGTATGCCATCGAAGAGTTCGCCCGCATACCGGTAGAGGTGGAGTACTCTTCTGAGTTCCGTTACCGCAAGCCGGTGATTCACAAGGATGACATCGTCATCGCCATCTCCCAGTCCGGTGAAACCGCCGACACGCTGGCAGCCGTAGAGCTGGCAAAAGAGAAGGGCGCTTTTATCTTTGGCATCTGCAACGTGGTGGGATCCTCCATACCCCGAAACACCCATTCGGGATGTTACACCCATGTGGGTCCTGAGATTGGCGTGGCATCCACCAAGGCATTCACCGCGCAGGTGACCGTGTTGACGATGCTGGCCATCCTGATCGGTAAAGAGAAAGGGACCATCACACACGAAGATTACCTCCAACTGATCCGGGAGCTGAGCCTTATACCGGAGAAGATAGGCGTGATACTGAAAAAGAACGAACTGATTGCTCAATATGCCAAAACCTTCACCTACGCTAGCAACTGCATCTATCTGGGTAGAGGATATAACTTCCCGGTTGCTTTGGAGGGCGCTCTGAAGTTGAAAGAGATCTCCTACATCCATGCCGAGGGCTACCCTGCGGCCGAGATGAAACATGGGCCCATCGCCCTTATCAGCCACGAGATGCCGGTCATCGTCATCGCCACGCAGTCCGACACCTACGAGAAGGTGACCAGCAACATACAAGAGATCAAAGCCCGCAAGGGAAGGATCATCTCAGTGGTGACCGAAGGTGACCGGGCGGTGAGCGAACTCTCCGACTTCTCGGTAGAGGTGCCGGAGACGCTCCCCTGCCTCACCCCACTATTGTCGGTGATCCCATTACAGCTGCTGGCTTATCACATTGCGGTGGTAAAGGGATGCGATGTGGATCAACCGCGCAACCTCGCCAAGTCGGTGACGGTAGAATAAAAAAACAAATCATCTCCTTATGGATTCAATTTACCTGATTATTGTCATTGTATTGCTGGCACTGGCCACACTCGACCTGATTGTGGGTGTCTCAAACGATGCCGTCAACTTTCTCAACTCCAGCATCGGATCGAAAGTGGCCCCCCTCTGGGTGATCCTCACCGTCGCATCCATCGGAGTGCTTTTTGGTGCGATGTTCTCCAGCGGAATGATGGAGGTGGCCCGCAGCGGCGTCTTCTTTCCCGAAAAGTTCACATTCCCCTCCATTATGACGCTTTTCCTGGCGGTGATGATCACCGATGTGATCCTGCTCGACCTTTTTAACACCTTCGGGCTGCCCACCTCCACCACCGTCTCACTGGTGTTTGAGCTATTGGGTTCTGCCATTGCAGTAGCGCTCTTCACCCTATGGACCAGCGACAGCGGCGGCCAGCTGGGCGATTACATCAACAGCGGCAAGGCGCTGGCCATCATATCAGGTATCTTTATCTCGATTGCGATCGCCTTTGTGGTGGGAAGCATCATCATGTATGTCTCCCGACTGATCTTCTCCTTCAACTACGGCAAGCGATTTCGCTACCTGGGAGCTATCTGGGGGGGAATCGCGCTGACTGCCATCATCTATTTCGCCATCTTTAAAGGTTTGAAAGGCAGTGTCCTGGTAACACCGGAGCTGCTTTACTATCTGGAAAACCATATGTTCACCGCTATTCTCTACAGTTTCGCAGGATCGACAGTGTTGATGGCACTGCTACAGCATCTCTTCCGGGTCAACATCCTGAAAGTGATCGTGCTGGCAGGCACCACCGCACTGGCCATGGCCTTTGCCGGCAACGACCTGGTCAACTTCATCGGTGTCTTTATGGCCGGATTTGACTCCTTCAGGATTGCTGCTGAGGTGTCAGCAGGCGGAGGAAACATCGAGACACTCTACATGGATAGATTGAACGAACCGGTAGTGGCAAACATCGCCTGGTTGATCGGTGCCGGTGTGATCATGATCATGGCGCTCTGGTTCTCCAAGAAATCGCGCTCCGTGACCGAGACTGAGGTGAACCTGGCCCGTAAGGGGGAAGGAATTGAACGCTTCTCCTCCTCCCCGCTGTCGCGCTCCATGGTGCGGGGCAGCCTCACCGTCAGCAAATCGCTCGAAAAGATCATGCCGTCAGCGGTGAAAAGGTTTGTTGACCGGCAGTTTACACCGGTAGAGACAGAAAACGGTGCCTCCTTCGACCTGATTCGTGCATCGGTGAACCTCACCATCGCTGCACTGCTGATCTCGCTGGGTACCTCCTTGAAGCTTCCTCTCTCCACCACTTTCGTCACCTTCATGGTGGCCATGGGTACCTCACTGGCTGACAGGGCCTGGGGACGAGATAGCGCCGTTTACCGCATCAACGGAGTGCTGACCGTGGTGGCCGGATGGCTGATGACCGCACTGGTGGCGCTCACCGTCTCCATGCTGATTGGTCTCTTCCTGATGTGGGGCGGCAAGATCGCCATCGCGGTGATGATTCTGCTGGTAGGCTTCATGCTTTACAAGTCAGGCAGGATGCACACCAAGCGTAAGAGCCGCGAACAGCAGCATCAACAGGTGCTCTCGAGCGAGATTCAGCTGGTCTCCTCCTGCAACGAGGAGGTACGACTGGTGCTGGCCAAGACCCTCTCCATATATGAAATGGTACTTCACGGTTTAAGGGATGAAGATCGCAAGAGGGTGAAGAAAGCGATGAGCGAAGCCAACGAGCTTTATGAGAAGTTCAGGGACAAACGTACCTACGAGGTGGTACCCACGTTGGAGAGCATGGAGATGAATGCACTCGACCTGGAGCAGGAGTATGTGCAGCTGGTGGATTACTCCTATGAAATCACCAAGTCACTGAAAGCTGTATCGGAAGCTACCTTCAGTTACATTGACAACAACCATGCAGCCTTCTCGAAGGAACAGATCGAGGATCTCGAGATGATTTACAAAATCCTCACCGAAGCGTTCAACAGCTACAACGAGATGGATCAGCAGAACGACTATTCACAATTCACCATTGTGACCAACATGCGGGATGTGATCTTCGACCTCTACAAGAAGCTCAACAAGCGACAGATCAAACGGGTGAAGGCAGGCAGTTCAAGCACCCGCAGCAGCATCCTCTTCCTCAACCTGGTGAACGAGTCAAAGATCATCACCCTGCAGTCGGGCAACCTGCTCAAGGCGCACCGCAACTTCAAGGAGAATTATGCCAAGGCAGGACCTGACCTGAACGCCCAGTCACTGATTCGGCAGGCGACATTAAACCTCTAAAGGGATTGATTCTTATCGCTTTGATGGCTGGGGCAAGAGATGAGATGAGAGAAAAACCGGATGATACATAAAAAAGTTTGCCCTCAAAAAGAGCAAACTTTTTTTATTCAGAATGTGAATCTGCAGGATTTATTTCTGCAGCAGACCAATTTTCATCTCGCGACTACCGGAGAGATTCACCTCCATGGTGGCCGGCTCATAGGAGATCAACTCCACCACAACCGAATACCTGCCGGGTTTCACGCCATTGATGGCGAAATTTCCGTCCAGATCAGAGTAATATTTTTTTCCATCCACCACGATGGCAGCTCCTGCCAGCGCTTCATGATTTTTTTCGTCTACAACCGAACCGGTCAGTTGCAGCGACTGCACCATTTCAACCGGAGCAACCGGCTGCGATTCCTTTTCTTTCTTCACCTCATTCGACTCGGTGCCGGCCATGGCCGACAGGGAGATCAGCAGTGAGGATGCAAGCAGCAACAGTGATTTCATACGATTCATTCTTTTAATTGTTCTTTAACTAATGCAAAAGTACATTGATGTCACCGATAACGCGGTTACGAATCAATGAAGTTTTTGTTACATTTTTGATTCAACTCGATGCGGATCAATATCTTTTCTCATCCAGCAGCTCACCCTTTTCGTCCCACATACGCCAGAGACCGGTTTTCTTGCCTTCCCGGTAGTTCATCTCGTAACGCAGGTTTCCCAGCTCATCCCAGATGCGCCAGGTACCGTGCTTCTGCCCGTTCTTGTACTCCGCCTCAGAGAGTATTTGCCCTGAGAGGTCATAGCTCCTCCACAATCCGTGCATCTTCCCGTCCTTGTAGGAGCGTACCTCCTGCGGTTTACGATTTTCAAAGTAGACGATGTAGGGTCCCTCCGGCATGCCGTCGCGGATCTGTATCTCCAGCTTCAACGTGCCATTTTCGTAGTACTCCCTGTAATCGCCAGTATAGAAACGGGTCTGTGTCTTGTCGGCATAATAATAACCGTTGCTGTAGTAGATGACCGGGTCGGAATGCTTCTGATCCTGTGCGGTCATTACAACAAAGAGGAAAAGCAGGATAAGGGTTGTTTTTGTTCGCATGTCTGTCTTGTTATCAATGAGGAATATCCCGCTGCATATAGACCGCGGGATATTCCGAGAAAATCAAATGAAAGGTAGTCTGTTTACTGAAACCATACCCAGGCTGAGATATCCAGTTTGCCCTTCTGGTAGGTCCCTGTGAGTGTGGCTGCTATTCCTTCGATCAGCACGTTGGTCAGTGGGCCATCGTTCGACATATCCACCAGCTTGCTGTATCCTTCCAGATAGACATTGGTCATGGTCGCGCCCGATTGTTTCTTGAACTGCAACGCAGTCCCGGATGGAGCCGATGCATGGCTGTTGACGGCAGTCAGATTGACGATCTTCGGGTTGTTGTTGACACCATCTGCCTCCACTACTGTGGAGAAGCCATCGATGGTGTGCTTCACGTAAGCGTTGGTCACCGTGCCGTTCCACCCTTCGGTCCAGTCGATCGCATCATCCTCGTTGTTCTCCAGGTAGAGGTTCTGGGCCGATACCGTGCCGCCGAAGAACTCCACCCCGTCGTCTGCGCCATTGATGATAGCCACGTTGCTGATCTGTGTTGCGCTACCCACGGCATAGAGGGTAAGGCCGTTGTATTCTGACTCGGTGTTGATCTTGGCACCTGATCCCTTGATCACCAGGTAACTGATGCTTCCCGAGTTGTCGTCATCCTTGGAACCGCCATACTTGAAGTTACCCACCTCGGCGGTGGCATTCGCACCGGCAGTGGTGGTGGCCTCTCCGCAGATGGTCAGCCCACCCCAGTCCTGGGGCTGTGCGTTGGGTGAGGTCATCACCACCGGAGCGGCAGCAGTACCGTTCACATTGATCTTACTACCCATCATCACGGCGATGTAGGTCTCGGTAGCCTGTCCCTGTGATGCGTTGGCAATGATCTGGGTACCGGCCGGTATGGTGAGCGTGGCACCGCCGTCCACGATGAACTGTCCTGTGAGCCGGTAGCTGGTACCGGCATCGAGTGTATAGTTTTCTTTCAATACACCCCTCATTTCGCCGCTCTCGAGCAGTTCTACTACCGGATCGGTTTCGGGTAATGTACCTTCACCTTCACAATTCACGAACAGAAAAAGCGATGCGAAGACCATCATCATCGAAATTCCCTTGAATAACACATTTTTTTTCATAATCCTCATATTTTACGATTGATTTATATTCCTTTATGCTAGAATGTATAGTTGACGGACAGTTGCATACGCATTCCTTTCCGGTACGACTCCACCACATGGTTTTCCACCTCACGGCTGTTCAGGTCGCACAAATGCTGCGTCATCTGCATCTCCGGGTTCAGCAGGTTGCGTGCCACCAGCTTCAGCGCAAGGTGATCGGTAAGTCCCTTGCTCACCACCGCATCGAGGGTGATCACCCCCTTCTCTATGATCTCATCGTTGTAGAGATAATCCCTGTTGTTTGCATCCTTGGGACTTCCCATGGCATAGATCCTGTCGGAGGAGTAGTTACCAGAGAGTGAGACCTGCCAGTTTCCCGGCAGATGAGAATAACTCAGGGTGAGGTTGCTGATCAGCTCTGAGGCACCCTGCAGCCCCGAGCTGGTTTTGTTGTTGTACTGATACGCTTCCAGCAGGTCCTGCGAGACCCACATACGGGTACCGTTCAGAATCATACGCAGCGACTGAATGTCATTCTTGAAGAGGTTGAGCCTGGCCTCCGCCTCCAGCCCCATCACCCCCGCCCGTTTGCCGGTGTTGGCATAGATCAGGTAACCCGCTCCGCCTGTCAGCGAGGTGATGTTGATCGGATCTGCAATCTTCTTGTAGAAGGCGCCCAGGGAGATCAGCTCATCGGTCGACTTGTAATACTCCCACTTGAGGTCGGCATTCCAGTTGCGTGATGCCTTCAGCTCCGGGCTACCCTGTATCAGGGTACTGTTGGGAGAGGTGTAGGCAAAGGGTGCAATCTCCTTGAACTCGGGCAGGGTAATGGTCCTGCTGCCTGACAGCCGCAATCCCTGTTGTTCTGAGATGTGATAGTGAAGATTGACACCCGGGTAAAACTGCTTGTATTCTTTCCGGATACGCGGCTCCCGCAACGGGTCATCGTTGTTGATGTCCCACTCTACATCCATCCGGTCGTACTCATAGCGCACGCCGGCGTTTCCCTCCAGTTTACCGCGGCTGAATCCCAGCTCGACATAGCCTGCCAGCGCCTGTAACGTAGCGTTGTAGAGATCCGGCGGTATCGTTTTGATCTTTGAGGAGGTGAAACCGGGATTGTGGAAGAGGGAGGTGAGGTCATCCACATTGTTGTCACCCTTGCGAACCCCCATCATCTGCACTCCCACGAACTGGTTGTTGAAATCACGCTGCTTGTTACGGTAGTTGATACCATATTCAAGCTTCCAGGGGTGACCGCCGAGAGCAAGGTCAAGCCTGTTACGGATATAACCGTTAAGCTCCCGGTCGTCGATCTCCTGGCTTGATTTCCGGTTCTCAAAATCGGCGATGCGGTAAGAGAAGTAGAGGCTGCCTTGGTCGAAGCCGGTATAGTTCCTGATCCTGTTGGGTTCATCGGCAGCGGTGAGGTTGTAGCCGAGTCCCCACTCCAGGCGGTTGCTGTCTGAAAAACGATGGTCTCCCAGCAGCTGATTGACAATGACCATTGTCTTTCTGGTATTCATATCACGGGTGAAGAAGGAGTCGGAGATCTCATCCATGTCGAACTTGAATCCATTGCCATTGCGGCCCTGTTCATAGACCTGATCGGTGAGCTTATTGATGAAGAGAAGATTGTAGTTGATCTTGTGGTTGCTGTTGAAGCGATAGGCCAGGTTGAGCAACCCGGTCAGGTTGGCGCTGCTGCTCCAGGTCTCGGTATCCGAGAAATCGGAGTAGACCGTGTTGGAATTGAACCGCCGGTAGACCCCGGTGGTGTGAAAGTGATCGCTCTTGTAGGAGAGGGTGTAGAAAAGTGTCAGATCTCTCTCCCGGAGAGTAAACTCTTTCCCGCCGGTGGTGGTGAAGCCGAAATCTAGTGGCAGGCTTTTCCCACGGGGATCCCACGACTGTTTGGTGATGGCATCCACGAGGTTGTACTCCCTTCTGTAAAAGGTGAGCATGCTGTTCTGCAGGTTGGGAGTGACGCGGAAATTGCTGAACTGATTGTTGCTCAACAGGCTAGAGTTAATACCACCCTGCAACTCCAGGGTGAACTGGTCGACGAACTCTTTTGAGACAATGTTGATGTTGCCGCCTGTCTGATCGGCGTAACCACCTGTGCTGTAGGTCTTGGTAATCCCCACGTTCTGAACCACACCGGTGCTGAAAAGAGCGAGGTCGATGTTTTTCCGTTCCACGTCGTCGGAAGGTACCGGCAGATCGTTCATGGTGGTGGAGACATAGCGGTCGCCCAGCCCGCGCACATAGACCTCTCCCGACCCTTCGCTCTTCACCACGCCGGTGATCTTGCTGGTGGCCGTGGCAATGTCGGAGACACCCTGCATGGAGAGCTGCTGGGCTCCCACGCTCTCACGGATCACCGTGGCGTTCTGCTGATCCCTCATCAGGATCCGTTCCGATTCCAGGCGGGGTGTTGCCACCACCACCACCTCATCGAGGCTCACCTCATCCGTCTCCATGGCAATCTCTAACAGTGTCTCCTTTCCTCCTTCCACCTTCACCTCTGTGATTACCAGGGGGCGATAGGCGATGTAGGTGGCACGAAGCGAGTAGATTCCTTCGGCCATGCCGTTGATGACAAAGTTGCCATCCAGGTCGGCGGCAGCCCCGGTGGTGGTGCCCTCCACCAGCACGGATGCCCCAATCAGGGGTTCACCTGTAGCACCATCCACGATGCTGCCTTTAATGGATCCCGTCTGGGCCACTGTTGCCAACAACGTTGTCACCAGGAAGAGGGTGACCATTGATAACCGTAACAAATATCCTTTCATCCGATTCATATTTCGGGACAAAGGTCTTTCATTATTGTTACAGAGCGGTTACGGACCGATGACGTTATTGTTAAGTTTTTCACGGGCACAAAAAAAGCGGGATGTTACTCCCGCTCAGACAATAATGTAGGTGCTGTCCGCTCAATATCTCGTTTTCTTTTTCTTCCCCTTGCCGCCGAAATCGTTCTCGTAGAACTTCTTCTTCTTCCCCTTTGCAGCCTGATCCTCCTCCTGTGCCAGGTGGACCTGCAGCTTCCGCTCGTCGACATACATCCCCTTGAACGATTTGACCACCCTGGGAGCCAGCTCTTCGGGTACCTCAAAGAAAGAGAAGCTCTTCAACAGGTCGATGCGACCAATGGGCACCTTACCCTTCACATGATCGTTGATGAAACCCATCAGCATGGCCGGGTTGATGCCGTCCATCTTACCCACGTTGATGAAAAGACGGGCGTAACCCTTCTCCGGCTGGCGATTGCCGCCGTCGCGGTCGTTGCCTCGTTTGCCGCCATACTCACCCTTCTGGCCCCGTGACGAACCCTCTTTCGGCTCGTCGATCTCCTCCGCCTGCTGGTAGTATTCTATCAACCTGTTGAACTCAAGCGATACCATCCGCTTGATGATATCCTCTTTCTCCAACCACTCCAGTTTGCGGAAGATGGAGGGAAGCAGTCGTTCGATCTCTGCTTCATTCACCTTCACCTTCTCAATCTTGTCGACGAAGTTGAAGAGCTGCTTCTCGCAGATCAGATCCCCCTTGGGGAGCTCACGCTTCTCGAACTTTTTGTTGATCAGCTTCTCGATCTGCGTTACCTTTCCCTTCTCCTTGGTGTGGATGATGGCAATGGAGGTGCCGGTCTTGCCGGCCCTGCCGGTACGACCGCTGCGGTGGGTGTATATCTCGTAATCATCCGGCAGCCCAAAGTTGATGATGTGCGTCACGTCATCCACATCAAGACCGCGCGCCGCCACGTCGGTGGCCACCAGCAGCTGCAGGTTGTGGTTGCGGTACTTACTCATCACGTAGTCACGCTGCGCCTGCGACAGGTCGCCATGCAACGCATCGGCATCATAGCCATCCTGCATCAGCTTATCGGCAATCTCCTGCGTCTCCTTGCGGGTGCGACAGAAGACGATGCCGTAAATGTTGGGATAGTAGTCCACGATCCGTTTCAGTGCCAAGTACTTGTCCCTGGCATGCACCATGAAGTAGAGGTGCCGTACGTTCTCGGCTCCCTCATTCTTGCGACCGATGGTGATCTCCATCGGCTCCTTCATATACTTGCGTGTGATCTTCTCGATCTCTTTCGGCATGGTAGCCGAGAAGAGGAGCATGCTGCGGCTGTCGGGCAGGTGTGAGAGGATCTCATCGATATCTTCCGAGAAGCCCATGTTGAGCATCTCATCCGCCTCGTCGAGTACCATGGTGTGCACATCGCCAAGTGAGACCGTCTTGCGCTTGATCAGGTCGATCAGACGCCCGGGAGTGGCTACGATGATGTGAACCCCGCGCTTGAGTGTGCGTATCTGGCTATCAATGCTGGAGCCGCCATAGACCGGCAGGATCTTGATGTCCTCCACATAGGTGGAGAAGTCGGTCAGGTCGCCCGCGATCTGGAGGCATAGCTCACGCGTGGGACATAGGATCAGCGTCTGCGGGGTGAGTTGCTTCACATTGATTTTCTGGATCACCGGGATGCCGAAAGCGGCGGTCTTGCCGGTACCGGTCTGTGCCAGTGCGATGATGTCGCGGGTGTGTGCCAGCAGGCGGGGGATCACCTCACTCTGTACCGGCATGGGTTGCTCAAATCCGAGCTCGGTAACGGCTCGCTGGATTTCGGGAATCACTCCCAACTCTTGAAATGTACTCATTGTAAAATGGTTTTAATGTGTGATTGTTGCTTTTTCCCCCTGCTCCACACATCCATTTACAATAGCTGGTCCAACGACCGTCAAGGTATGCTGCTGAATAAACTGCGTGCAATGCCTGACACCCGGCGCAAATGTTGAGTAAGTTGAGAGAAAATTCAATGACTATCTGTGATTTTTTGTGCGGATGAAGATAACCACTGTTCCGGAAACAGGATAAAAAATCACCTCTTTTTTTAAATCGGCTGCAAAGGTATGAAAATAAAACGAATAAAGAGTAATCAGAACTGGTAAAGTAGATATTTACGCAGCAAATTTCTTTTTCCACTGGTAACACGCAGTTCCTTTTCCAGATAATTGTCTACCGATCCATAGGTCAGTTTAATATGATCAATGGCGTAGTTGAGATAAGCCCTGTTGACCGTCAACATGGCTGTCACAGCCTCCTGCATCGGTTCAGACAGGTTGCGGGCATCGATCTCCACCATCTCAGGGTCGATGAATTGGTTGGAAAGCATATAATCCTCCTCTAGCGAGTTCGGCGGAACACCAATCGCATAAAGGATCAGATAGGTGGCCAGCCCTACTCCGTCTTTGCCCAACGATCCGCTCAGCAGGATCGGATAATTGCTGTCGTTGGTAAGGATATCGAACATCTCCCCGAACTGAGCTTTGTGGTTCTCCAGGATATTCACATACTCTTCCTGGACATAACGGATCGCATCACTCCGGTCAAAATCTTCCTCTTCCAGCTGTTCATCCAGCTTCTGTGCATCCATTGGCATCAAAGGGAGAGCAAATTTGCGAATGGAGGGATGAAGCAGGATGGGATATCTGCGGGCAGTACGCTCGGAACGGAAATCAATCACAGTGCGGATATTGAGTCTCCGGATTTTCTCCTGATCGTAGAGGGTGGCATTGCTCAGGTTACCGGAACGGTAGATCTCTCCCCATTTCATTTGTCGATTGTCAGCAGTGAAGTAACCGCCGATGTCGCGAAAGTTCTTGATCCGGTTCATGTCGATGGTACGGTTGGCCACCACCCCCGAATAGCTTCCTCCGGTACGCAGGATGAAATATTCCCGTAATCCGGAGCCGGTGGGGTTGAGCTTCATCACCTGATCCGTGATTCTCCTTGAAGTAACAGGGGTGAAACTTGTCAGTGAACTGTCAGTAAGTGAAGAGTATATATCAATGTTCCCTTCCTGATCGGGACTCACTTCCCATTTGAGCAGAAAGTCCCCTTCCGGGTCTTTTTCCACCACGGAGGTAATCTTTACTGTTGACATGCAGGAGCTAACCGCTATCAAGAGTATCAAAATAGGATATATGTAAATTCTATCTTTCACTATTTGCATTATGAACAAACAAATGTACAAAAAACTTTGTTCTCACCTTCTCACCAATCTAAGGGATTAACAAACAATAATGATTTGATCAGCTTTTTAATGGTTTATGGTTTAGCTGTTTATGCTATAACAGAGAGAAAGAGTAAAAATGTTGATAACTTGTGCATACTCTGTAAACAGAAAGATGAAAAGTAAAATTGAAATAAACAGAACCATTTTTGTATATAAATTGACCGGAGCTGACCAAATTTATTTCTTATTTTTTTACATCATGTTTTCACTCTTTTTCAACAGCTGTTTCAGTGGTACCAGAAAATTAATTATTAACTTTGCCTTTTATACGCTGTTGTGGATAACGTTCACAACAAGGTTAAAATCAAAAAGAAAATGTATCCTTTTCCTGTTGATACATGATGATAACCCGGTAGCGATTGATCATAACGCTTAGGAGTGTAAATGACAAAAAAAGTCATCAACAGTATCAACAGTCAATCATTATCATCATTATTCCTTTTAAATTTTAAAAAAATATATATAATAAATAGATGACGAAAGAATCAATCATAGAACAGATCAATTTTCTCCGGAAAGAGAAAAATGCGATTATTCTTGCGCACTATTACCAGGAGGCTGATATACAGGATGTAGCCGATTTTGTAGGTGACAGTCTGGCGTTGGCGCAGTGGGCAACAAAAACAACTGCCGATATCATTGTCTTGTGTGGGGTTCATTTTATGGGTGAAACGGCAAAGATTTTAAGTCCTGATAAACGTGTTTTTATTCCTGATTTGAAGGCCGGATGTTCATTGGCTGACAGTTGTCCTGCGCCTGAATTTGATAAATTTATCGCTGCGCACCCCGGACATACAGTGATTTCTTATGTCAATACCACGGCTGCTGTGAAAGCGCTGACCGATATCGTGGTCACCTCCACCAACGCCCGTCAGGTGGTTGAATCACTGCCGGAGAATGAGAAAATTATCTTCGGTCCGGACAAGCATCTTGGGGATTATATCAACAAACTCACAGGAAGAAACATGCTGCTGTGGGATGGGGTCTGTCATGTACATGCACAATTCTCACTCGAGAAGATACTGGATCTGAAAAGAGAGCATCCGGATGCATTGATCCTTGCACATCCTGAATGTCCGGCTTACCTGTTGGAGGTAGCTGATCATGTAGGTTCTACATCTTCCATACTGAAATACGCCACAAGATCACCTCAAAAACAATTTATCGTAGCCACTGAAGCAGGCATCCTTCATCAGATGCAAAAGGATAATCCGGATAAATCGTTTATTCCTGCTCCGCCGGAAGATGCCACCTGTGCCTGTAACGAGTGTTTTTACATGAGGATGAATACTTTGGAGAAACTTTATCTCTGTTTAAAAAATGAGCAACCGGAGATATTCGTGGATGAAGAAGTAAGGGTGAAGGCAGTGAAATCGATTGAACGAATGCTGGAAATATCCGAGAGGTACGGATTATAAGATTGTTTCTGCAACATACTCATCTGATCCATTGCCGGGACAAAAGCTGGTTCATTTCTTTTTTGTACCTTTGCACTCCGAATTTAAAAACAGCAATCATCCGTATCACCTCTAGCGGGTGAGATCAACGGAATAAAAATAGCAATCAATGGCTCTACAATGTGGCATCGTGGGACTTCCCAACGTAGGTAAATCCACCCTTTTCAACTGTCTGTCCAATGCAAAGGCACAGGCAGCCAATTTTCCTTTTTGTACGATCGAACCCAATGTGGGGGTGATTACTGTGCCCGATGAACGACTAAACAAGCTGGCTGAACTGGTGCATCCCCAGAAAATTGTGCCCACCACCGTTGAAATTGTAGATATAGCCGGACTGGTGAAAGGGGCCAGCAAGGGAGAAGGGCTTGGCAATAAATTTCTGGCCAATATACGGGAGACAGACGCGATCCTGCATGTGTTGCGTTGTTTCGATGATGAAAATGTAACTCATGTAGACGGTAATGTGGATCCGGTGAGGGATAAGGAGATCATCGACGCAGAGCTGCAACTGAAAGACCTGGAGACCATTGAGGCACGCATCAACAAGGTGGAAAAACAGGCCAAAACAGGTGGTGACAAGGATGCCCGACTGGCATATGAGGTCTATGCTCGCATAAGAGAAGCGCTGCTGAAGGGTGAATCGGCACGTACCGTCACCTTCGACACCAAAGATGAAACAAAGGCAGCCAATGATCTCTATCTGCTTACCGCCAAACCGGTACTCTATGTCTGCAATGTGGATGAGGCAAGTGCCGTAAGCGGGAACAGTCACGTAGAGGCGATACGAGAAGCGGTGAAGAACGAAAATGCAGGTATCCTGGTTGTCGCAGCCAAAATAGAATCAGAAATAGCCGAGTTCGACAGCTACGAGGAACGAGAGATGTTCCTCAATGAGATAGGACTCGAGGAATCGGGTGTGAGTCGCCTGATCAAAGCAGCTTACAGCCTGCTCAACCTTCAGACCTTCCTGACTGCCGGACCACAAGAGGTACGGGCATGGACCTTCCACATGGGCTGGAAAGCACCGCAATGTGCCGGTGTGATTCATACTGATTTTGAGAAGGGATTTATCCGTGCCGAGGTAATCAAGTATGAGGATTACATCCGCTACGGATCGGAGAGCGCCGTAAAAGAGGCGGGGAAAATGAGCGTGGAGGGGAAAGAATACCTGGTGCAGGATGGTGATATCATGCATTTTCGTTTCAACGTCTAGTACTCTTTGATTAAAGATAATATAACCAACCTATTATGGATACCACTGAACTCTTTGGCTATCTGGCCATGACCTTTCTTGTTGTCTCTTTCCTGCCCACGCAGGTACGGAAAGTGCGGATGATCAATCTGATTGCCTGTGCTTTGTTTATTGTCTACGGAGTCCTGCTGGGATTCAAATGGCCATTGATCATCTCCAATGCAGTGGTGTGCCTCATTCAGATCTATCATCTCTTCTTCGTGAAGAAGAGAGCCTGATAGCGGGATCACCCGGCTACGGTGGTGGGAATGCCCAGCTCCCCTACCCTGCTGGCGATATCCTGCAACACCTCAAGAGGCGCTTTTTCAAGCTCTCTGGCGGGTGTTTCCCTGTCGATGGTGTAGATCATTACCTCGCGCGGCCGGAGCGATCTGACGAGCCCTAACCAGGCTGAAACCTCCTCCTCGGTCGTGTTGTCCACCACCCTGCCTTCAAAACTGCCTCGCAGGAACATCGATTGCAACACAAAATCACCCTGAAACAGCCTGTATCGCTCCACCTGCTGGCTGACGCTATAGGTAGCGGCGTTGGGCCGATCGATCCGACGTGCGGTATCATCAAAGGCGGAATCGAGTTTCAGGATGGGATTGTCCACCTTTCTCATGGCATCGAACACCTCTCTCTTGTTGAGATGAAGCCCGTTGGAGAGCACGCTGACCTTGGTGTGAGGGAAGTAACGGTCACGCAGTAGCAGGGTGTCATCGATGATGCCTGCAAACTCCGGGTGCATCGTCGGTTCGCCGTTGCCGGCAAAGGTGATCACATCAAGGGTGACTTCCATTTCTTGCAGTTGTTGCAGCTTTTCTTCCATGGCTGCACGCACGTTCTCCCGGTCAGGCAGCTTCGTTTTGGTGCGGAAATCCCTGTTGAAGCCGCACTCGCAGTAGATACAGTCGAAGGAGCAGAGCTTACCGTCGTAGGGCAGCAGGTTTACACCCAGTGAACTACCCAGCCTTCGGCTCTGCACCGGTCCGTATACGATCTCATGAAAAAGAATGGTCATATCTGATTTTTTATTTAGCTTTAAGCACCTACTAACCTACTAACCCACAAACCTATCAACCTATCAACCTATTAACCTATTAACCTATTAACCTATTAACCTTAAACCAGGCCGTCATCAGGAAAACAGCGATAGTATCCCCTCCGTACCGAAGGCGATCAACAGGTAACGGAGGAACTTTCCAAGCGTCATGGTGCCCATCACCAAGGGGACGTTGGCACGCATGAATCCCAGTGCCACAAGGATTGCATCTCCGACAGCGGGCAGGAAGCCAAAGAAGCCCATCACCCCACCCTTCCCGTGCAGCCAACGGATGATCTTGTCGATCTGTTCCGGTTTGATACGGAACCATTTCTGAAGCCATTCCGTTTTGCCGAGTCGTCCCAGGTAATAGCAGGTGGCACCGCCCACGGCGTTGCCGACGGTGGCGAAGAGAATGCACTGCCAGGTGTCCAGTCCCGCCGCGATCAGCGCCGCGAAGACCACCTCTGAACTGAAGGGCAGTACTGTTGCCGCCAGGAAGGAGGCAAGCAACAAGCCCCAATAGCCATATTCCGCCAGTCCGTCGAGCATGGAAATCAGTGTGCTTCAAGCCAGTTCTTTCCTACCCCCAAATCGATTACCAGTGGTACATCGAGGTTATAGGCTTTTTCCATCTCATAGGTTACGATCTGCCGCACCTTTTCCAGTTCATCGGGGAAGACATTGAAGTTGAGTTCATCATGTACCTGCAGGATCATTTTTGATCGCAGCTGCTCCTCTTCAAAGCGTTTGAAGATGCGGATCATGGCCATCTTGATGATATCGGCAGCGCTCCCCTGGATGGGTGCATTGATGGCGTTGCGTTCAGCATAACCACGCACTGTGGCGTTGCGGGAATTGATGTCGGGCAGATAGCGCTTTCGACCTAAGAGTGTCTCCACATACCCTTTCTCGCGGGCTTGGAGAATAGAGTTATCCATGTACTGTTTCACACCCGGGAAGGTGACGAAATACTCATCGATCAGTTCTTTGGCTTCCCCGCGCGGGATGTTGAGCCGCTCCGACAAACCGAAGGGGCTGATACCGTAGATGATACCGAAGTTGGCAGTCTTCGCTTTCCTCCGCATATCACCGGTCACCTCTTCCAGAGGGATTTTGTAAATCTTTGCAGCGGTGGCGGCATGGATATCCTGTCCTTTGGCAAAGGCCTCCACCATGTTGCTGTCACCACTCAGGTGCGCCATGATGCGCAATTCTATCTGAGAATAGTCCGACGAGAGAAAGAGACACCCCTCATCGGGGATAAATACCTTACGCATCTCCCTGCCCCGCTCATCGCGAATGGGAATGTTCTGCAGGTTGGGGTTGGTACTGCTCAGTCTCCCGGTAGCGGCAACTGTCTGGTTGAAGGAGGTGTGCACCTTGCCGCTGCGATCACTCACCAGCAGTGGGAAGGCATCCACATAGGTACCCAGCAGCTTTTTGAGTCCCCGTTGTTCCAGTATCTTTTCGATGATCGGATGCCGGTTGCGCAACTTCTCCAGCTCCTCCTCACTGGTTTTGTATTGTCCCGTTTTGGTCTTCTTCGGTTTATCAGCTATTCTCAAACGGTCGAACAGCACTTCTCCGATTTGCTTGGGCGAGTTGACGTTGAACGGCATGCCGGCCATTGCGGCTATCTCATGCTCAATAGACTCCAGTTCAGCGCTATACTGCCATGAGAGCTCTTTCAGTGCCTCCAGGTCGAGCCGTACCCCCGTCCACTCCATATCGGCCAATACATAGATCAACGGTGCTTCCACAAGGTGAAATAGATGCCCAACCAGGTTATGTATGATCTCCTTTTCAAGTATATTCTTTAGTTTCAGGGTGATATCGGCATCCTCGGCAGCATAATCTTTTACCACAGAGGGATCTACCTCCCGCATGCTTTTTTGGTTCTTCCCGCGGGGACCGATCAACTCTTCGATATGGATGGTGCGGTACTGCAGGTAGCTCTCCGCCATATAGTCCATCCCGTGACGCTGCTCGGGGTTGAGCAGATAATGGGCGATCATGGTGTCGAACAGCTTTCCCTTCACCTGAATACCATACTGCCGCAGCTGCAGGATGTCATATTTGATGTTCTGACCAATTTTTACGATGTCCCTGTTTTCAAAAAAAGGTTTGAAAATGGCAATCTCATTTGTGGCATGTTCCCGATCAGCAGATATCGGCACATAATAGGCTTCCCCCTCACGGAAGGCAAAGGAGAGACCTACCAACTCACTCTCCAGCGGATCCACTCCGGTGGTCTCGCTGTCAAAGCAGACCTCCTTCTGTGCTGAGAGCAGCGCTGCCAGCTCTTTCCTTTCCTGCTCAGTGGTTGTCATCCTGTAATCGTGGGGTGTGCTGCCGAGATCGGTGAAGCCGGTCGGCAATGCAACAGCATCAGAAGAATCAGGAGTCACAGGGGCGTTGAACAAAGAAAAGAGATCACCCTGTACCGGTACTTTGCTCGCGGGTGGGGGCGTATCTTCTTTCAGCACGCGACTCAGCAGGGTACGAAACTCAAGATCTTCAAAAATTGTGCGTAGCGCTTCATCGTTGATCTGCTGCCGCATGAATAGGTCTTCATCCACTTCAATGGGTACATCGGTCTTGATGGTAGCCAGCATGCGTGAGATGCGGATCTGTTCGGTGTGTTCCTCCACCTTCTTCTTCAGTGCGCCTTTCAGCTGATCGGTATGCTTTAGCAGGTTGTCGATTGACCCAAAATCCTGCAGCAATTTCACCGCTGTTTTCTCGCCCACACCGGGACAGCCGGGAATATTGTCGGATGTGTCACCCATCAGTCCCAGCAGGTCGATCACCTGACCGGGGTGGGAGAGGCCATACTTCTCCGTCACCCGCCGATCGTCCATCAGCTCAAACTCATTGCTTCCGTAACGTGGCTTGTAGATGAAGATATGGGGTTCAGTCAGCTGCCCATAGTCCTTGTCAGGTGTCATCATGTAGACATCGAATCGTTCCTTGTCGGCACGTTTGGCCAGGGTCCCGATCACGTCATCGGCTTCATATCCCTCCACCTCCAGCACCGGTATGTTGTAGGCACGGATGATCTCCTTGATCACAGGTACTGACCATTTGATATCCTCAGGTGTGGCCTCACGCTGTGCCTTGTAGGCCTCAAACTCGACATGTCGGAAGGTGGGTCCCGGCGGATCAAATGCTACCGCGATATGAGAGGGATCTTCCTTACGCAACACCTCCTCCAGTGTATTCACGAAACCAAACACGGCAGAGGTGTTCTGTCCCTTTGAGTTAACTCTGGGATTGCGGATGAAAGCATAGTAGGAACGGTATATGAGTGCGTAGGCGTCGAGAAGGAAAAGCTTGTTCTTGTTCATAATCTGCTGCGATAACATTAAGGAAACGTAAAGTTACGAATATTTGTTGCGAAGCGGAGAATTATTTCTACTTTTGTAGCTGTTTAAGTCGGTATTGATGGATCAGGGTCAGCTCATAAATGATTTTCTTCGGAAGGAGATGCTCCACTTTGAAGAGTATCTGCAGGCATCGGTGAAAAGCGATAACCCGCTCATCAGCGAGATGGTAGGCTATCTCTTCAACACCACCGGAAAGAGATTGAGACCCCTGTTGGTGCTGATGACAGCCAAGGCCTGTGGCGGGATCATCCCGGAGACCTATCACGGTGCCGTAACCGTAGAGTTGTTGCACACCGCCACTCTGATACACGATGACGTGATCGACAAGTCGGATACCCGTCGCGGTAAGCGCTCATTGCATGCGGTCTATGATAATACCCAGGCGGTGCTGCTGGGCGACTACCTTCTCTCCACAGCCTTGCTGGAGAGCGTGAAGACCAAAGACCTCAACATCATTCGGATTATCTCGGAGCTGGGACAGAATCTCGCGGAAGGTGAGCTGAATCAGCTTACCCTTGCCAACGGCATCATCGTTGACGAGGCAGCCTATTTCGAGGTGATCGACAAGAAGACCGCCTCACTCATGCGTGCCAGCATTGCCATCGGTGCCATCACCGGAGGAGCAGACAGTGAGAGAATCGACCGTTTCACGAAGTTGGGTAGCCTGTTGGGTATCTGTTTCCAGATCAGGGATGATATCTTTGATTACTTCAACAGGGATGTGGGCAAGCCTACCGGCAACGATATCCGCGAAGGAAAGATCACCCTGCCCCTGATTTATGCGTTGCAGAACGCTCCCAAAGCCCTTTCTGATGAGATGATGGAGATCATCACCTCCCGCAGTTATAGCGATGAGAATATCGACTGTCTGCTGTCATTTGCCAGGGAGCAGGGAGGCATCGATTACGCCTATGGGAAGATGGAGAGCCTGATTGCAGAGGCGGAACAGATTGTCACGGGTTTCAGCTTCAGTAATGAGATGGAAAAGCTGATGTACCTCTTCCTCGGCTACCTGAAAGACCGCAGGTATTAATAAAAAATACCACCCCGTGGTGGGGTGGTATCTTCACATCAATCGTGATCAATCCTATCCTTACTGGATCTCGATCAGCCGTGAATTAGGTCTCTTCTCTTCGTTGGCGACCGGTATGGTTACCGAGAGCACACCGTTTTCCACCTTGGCTGAGATTTGATCTTTCTCTACGTTGTCAGGCAGGATCATTGTACGCTGGAACTGTGTGTAGGAGAACTCGCGACGCAGATAGGATCCCTTCTGGTCTTTCTCTTCCGATTCATTCTTCTTTTCGAACGTGATTACCAGGTTGTTCTCTTCGTCGATCCTTATGTTGCAATCCTCCTTGGTCATTCCGGGAGCAGCAACCTCTACCAGGAAGCCATTGTCGTTTTGCTGGATGTTGATGGCCGGTACCGACCGGTTGTTGCTTGGCATCCATTCATTGCCGAACACGTCATTAAAGACACTCGGCAGCCAGTTGTTTGTACGTCTGATGATCGTCATAATTGTACCCTTTCTTTTATTTGTTGTTTGTTTATCGATTTTGTTTCTCTCTCGCATAAGAGAAATGGCAAAAGATATGCCGTTGCATCAAACCATGTTACAACAGGATAAAAGAGGACAAAATGGCATATAATACTGCTTTTATACTCTATTCAGAGGCATAAAGGTGACAAAAAGGCAGATTTTGCTTATTCGACGATCCGGTATCGTTTCTCACCGTGATGCTGTTTGCCGAAACGGTCGGTGGCACGCACTTCGATCATCTGTTCACCGGGAGGCAGATCGGTCTTGATGCTGCCTTGCCAGAGATGGGTACTGTTCACCGCGTTCGAGGGTCTACGACCCGGTAGCAGTCGGTCGGTCAAGTCCCATTCGAACAACATGGCTGTATAGGAGGGGTCAGCTGCTTCGATGTAGTGCATTTTCTGCCACTCTCCTTTACCGATGCGGTATTCCACCAGGTCGTTGCGGCTTCCCATAAAGAAGTTGACCACGATTCTGGAGCTGGTTCGGCCCTTGTAGGGTACCACTTTCGGTGCATAGATATTCATCTGATACCCGGAATCTCTCCCGGCAACCTTGTAATCCACGCTGTATTGATTCCCCTTTATCTTCAGAAAAGCATACCCCTGGGGCGTACCGTCCCGCATGGTGGCATCGGGCAGTCCCCTGGCATCCTTTTTTCCCGAATACCAGTCGCCGGAAGTGGTACCCACGTTGTATTCGTGCAATGGCTTTTTGCCCATCCAGCCCTCTGTTGAGGTGTACTCGATCTGGTCCTGTAAATGTGTGTGGGCCGACATCACCAATACATTGTCGTAGTCTTTCAGCAGATCAAAGAGGCGTTGACGGTCTGACAATCTGTATCCTGCCTCACCTTTCATGTCGATATGTTGTGAGAGGACAATCAGCTTCTCTTTTGGCACATGCTTCAAATCATTCTCCAGGAAGAGCAGCTGATCAAGCCGGTAACCACCCCAGTATCCCTTGCCGTCGCGCGGATCGGGGTAGAGGATATTGTCCAGCACGATGAAATGTGCGTCACCGTAGTTGAAGGCATAGTTGGCACTTCCGAAATTCTTTTCGAAGGTCTCATCAGAGAGGTCGTCGGAAGGAGCGTCGTAGTTCATGTCATGATTACCCATCACATTGTACCAGGGGAGCTGCAGTTGGCGCATCCGTTCCTTGTATACCGTCTGCAGGTCAAGGTTGTCCCCCACGATATCACCCAGGCTAATCCCAAATAGCGTGTGGTCACTCTTCGTCACATCCTCCACGATCTTGCGGGTGAAATGATCCAGATCCTCCATCGTGTAGGGTTGCGGATCGCCGAAGACGATTGCGGTAAAATCATCCGGCTCATCGTATCGGTAGAGGCCAAAATCGACTGATCGGGGCAGCTCATCGGTGGGGGCAACCCCCTTATAGGTGTAGTGGTCCGGTGATCCCTCCGGCTTGTAATGGTAATAGAACTGCGGGATAAAATCTTCGTTCACGGCAGGTTTGTATCCGGCGGGCTTGATCACGAAGAGGGTGTTGCCGCTTTTCACCGGAATACGGTAGCTGCCGTCGTCACGTGTCAACACTACATCGGTACCGTTGGAGACTGCTGCGCCGGCTATACCCGGCTCCCGTCGCTCTTTATGGCCGTTTCCGTTGGTGTCTTCAAAGACGAAACCAGTGGCCAGCTGTTGTGAGAAGAGTGGGAGGGAGCTAAGAAGAAGAGTAAGGAAAAAGAGCTTTTTTTTCATCGTCGTTATTTTTTATCTATTGCTGTTCAGTCAACAAATATACTATTTATGTCGATTTCTCTCGTTACGAAACGATGAAGATTTCCGAAACAAAAGAGACGGACCCGCAGGGATCCGCCTCTGAAAAAATGTGCTGCTCCGGTTAGTATGACCAGAGCGCCTTCTCCCGGGTCTCCCTCAGATCATCAAGTGGTATCAGGGTGAAGCCCCAGCGGTACTCCCTGTTGGCGGGAAGGGTGTACTCAGGCAGGGGACGGGCGCCCCAGCTGTTGTATCCAGCCACGCCCTGTTGCTTCATATCCACACACACCTCCACGAAATCACGCGGTGTGATGTCGTTGATATGTGTTTGTCGTGGTTTTCTGTTGCGTGCCTCCGCGTCGTTACGGCTCTCGATCTCCTCTCGGTTGAAGTTGTTCCATTGATAGGGACGGTGGGTAGCCTCCTCCGAATCAAAATCTTCCACGCTGTTGTGCAGGGCATTGAAGCCGATGGTGTTGTCTGCCAGCACCATCAGACCCTTCTTGCCGTTGGTGAGGGCCACCCAGCGGGTATCGCTGCGATGACCGTTTTCCTGCGGCCGCACGTAGGGGAAATAGAGATCTGCCGCGCTGCTGCTGTAGAGGCCCACCTTCGATCCGGAAGCCCTGTCGATGTAGTTTTCACCCGGACCACGACCGAACCAGGATACCTTCTCCATCGTCACCGGTAAGCGGAAACGCATGCCAATGCGTGGGACATTCAATATGGAGGATGCCTTTCTTGCTGCTGACGCCTCGGGTGAGTATGTAGCGGTAAGGGTGGCCTCCGAAGCGGTGATCTTTTCTTCCTTCATATCGGTGGAATGAAAGGTGCTGGCTGTATGCACAATTCCATCCGGATAGAGAGTGTATTTCACGTCGTAAAGGTTGCCGGCAGCAAGCAGGTAGGTCACCTCCAGCACCATCTTGTTACCCTCTTCATAGGTTTTCACATCCGTGATCCGGAAATCTCGGCTCGACTCTTTCCAGACCTGCAGACGGGCAGGTGCCCCATTGCCGTAGTCGTTGTCGTTGGGTGCCCTCCAGAAGTTGGGTTGCAGGCCGAACCCATGGTCAAAATAGTCGATGCCGCGCACCTTATAGAAGGAGACGATTCCCTGTTTCTTGTCGAAGCGGAAGAGCAGTTGGCTCCTTTTTATTTCAATGACCTCACTTTTCTCCGTCACTTTCCAGCCCGGGTTGACGATGTTGCTGGCATATTGCTCGCGCTCTCTCTCAAGAGGCAGCCTGAACTGCTCGAGGGCTACCTGGTGACCTGCCGGCAGCAACTCTGTTGCCTCCTTCCTTGTCACCTCAAAGTTGAGGAAATATTCTCCCCCGGCTTTGGGTGTGATTCCCGCTATCGGTATCTCTATCTCGGCTGAGTGCTGGGGTGCGAGGGTGACAGGCAGCTCACCAGTTGCCACCGTAGACCCGTTTTCAGTGATGTTGTACTGAAAGTGGAAAGCGTCGCTGTGGGTGAAGTAATGGCGATTGATGATGCGGATCTTGCCGGTGGTGAGATCCACCGCTTCAAAGGCAAAATTCTGGTGCACATACTTCACCTCCGCCATGGCAGGGTGGGGGGTACGGTCCGGACCCACCACGCCGTTGCAGAGGAAGTTGCCATCGCTGGGGGTGTCCACACCGTAATCCCCTCCATAGGTGTAGTAGAGGCGGCCCTGCTCGTCATACGCTTCCATGGCCTGGTCGACCCAGTCCCATATATAGCCTCCCTGCAGGTTGGGATATTTGTATATCGCCTCCCATTGTATATCGAGGTTGCCGTTTGAGTTGCCCATGGCGTGCGAATATTCGGAGGGCACCACCGGACGGTCACTGCCTTTCCTACCAATCTCGTTGAGCCATGCTGCACTGGGATACTGGGGCACGTACATGTCGGTGTTGTGATCCCACAACGCGCGCTCGTAGTTGACCGGTCGATCCATCAGTCCGCGGTCCTGATCCTTCACGAACTTGTAGGTATAGAAGAAATTGATGCCGTTACCCGCTTCGTTACCCAGCGACCAGAAGGTGACAGAGGGGTGGTTCTTGTTCCGTTCGAACATGTTGACCGTCCTCTCCATGTGTGCCTCCTTCCATTCGGGATGCCTGGAGAGTGATCGCTCACCATAGTACATGGCATGCGACTCGATGTTTGCCTCGTCATAGACATAGAGTCCATACTCGCTGCAGAGCTCGTAGAAACGGCGCGACTGCGGATAGTGTGAGAGACGTACTGTATTGATGTTGTGTTGTTTCATCAGCTCAAAATCACGAATCATCAGATCCTCAGTCATAAAATGACCCGTTTTTGGGTTCGTCTCATGAATGTTTACCCCTTTGAGCTTGATAGGCTGACCATTCACCAGCAGCAGGCGATCGGTACGATTGCCGGTTTTCATTGGTTTGATCTCAATGCGGCGGAAGCCGACAGGGTAGGGGACCACCTCTCCTGTATCTTCCCCATCACCGATAACAGTGATCAGCAGCTTGTAGAGGTTAGGATGCTCGTCGCTCCAGGTAGCTACCTCCTGCAGCTCAGCGGCGAAACGAACCGATTGCACGCCGTTGGAGTGAACCGATACCGGTTTTGACCCTGCCGCCACGCTGTTACCACTACTGTCGAGTAGCTCATAGCTGACTTCAGCAGCAGATGCCCCCCGACCATAATTGGCCACGGTGGTCTCCAGTTCGAAGATGCCGTCGCGGTAACTGTCGTCGAGGGTCGATTTCACCCGGAAATCACGCAACGAGGTGCGGGGTTGCGACCAGAGGAAGACATCCCGTTCGATGCCGCTGATGCGCCAGAAATCCTGTGCTTCGAGGTAGGAACCTGTGCTCCAGCGCAATATCTTAATTGAAACGCTGTTGCTGCCCGGTTTCACGTAGGGTGTGATCCTGAACTCGGCGGTGGTCTTTGAATCCTCACTGTAACCCACCTCCCGGCCGTTGACATAGAGGTAGACTCCCGACTTGGCACCGTCGATGCTGAGGAAGATCTCCCTTTCATCCCACTCCTGGGGGATGGTGATCTCCCGACGGTAGACACCCACCGGGTTCTCTTCCGGCAGGTAGGGAGGTTCCATCTTAGGATAACGGGTCACTGGATCCCGTTCCACGAACTCATAGGGATGGTTCACATAGATGGGGGTGCCGAAGCCCTGCAGCTCCCAGTTACCGGGTACACGGATCTCTTTCCACCCATCGAGTGAGACGGTTGAATCGGTGACATTTTCCGGCAGCTCCCGGTAGCTATCCACATAATAAAAGTTCCAGGTGCCGTTCAGTGAGATATAGTAGTTGCTTTCGTCAAATTTTTTCTGTAATGCATCCTCTCTGCTGTCGAAAGTCATGAACTGGGTACGGGGATACTCCTTGTTCACCTGTACTACATTGACATCCTGCCAGTAGGGGAGTGTACGTCGCGGTGAGACGTTCATATACTCCTGTGCCGCTGCCGGACTGTGGAATAGCATACCAGTGAGCAGTATGTAAAGAATCAATCTGTTCATTTCAATTTAAAGTTTATTGGGTCCGTTGGTTGTAAATGTTTGTCAGGTGAGATCAACTTTTATCGATCTCTGCCAGTAAGGCATCTGCCAGCCGGCTGGCTCCCACACGGAAGAGGCTGTTGTTGCACCACTCCTCCCCCAGGATCTCACGTACAATGGTATAGTAGCTCAATGCATCTTCTGGTGTAGCCACACCGCCGGAGACCTTTAATCCTGCTTTGCGACCTGTTTTCCTGTGGTAATCACTGATGGCCTGGCACATCACGTAAGCTGCTTCCGGTGTGGCACCCGGGTAACCCTTGCCGGTGGAGGTCTTCAGGAAATCAGCTCCTGAATAGAGTGAGAGGATGGATGCACGATAGATGTGAGCCGCACTTTTCAACGCTCCTGTCTCCAGGATCACCTTGAGGGTGGCCTGCCGGCAAGCCTCTTTTATCTCGGAGAGCTCTTCGCACATCTCTTCATATTCCTCACCCAGGAAGAGACCCAGGTTGATCACCACGTCTATTTCATCGGCGCCATCAGCTACCGCCAGTGCCGTTTCAGCTACTTTTACCTCCGAAAAGGTTTGCGATGAAGGGAAACCGGCTGATACGCACGCAATCCGGACATCGGCTGTCAGTGCCTCTTTCACTGTGTGGGCGAAGTTGGGATAGACACAGATGGCCGCTACATTGGGTGTGTCGGGACGGCTGCCCTCAAAACTGTTCACCCTCTCGGTAAACTGCCAGACACCTTCGCGGGTGTCGGTACTGTTGAGGGTGGTCAGGTCGATGCAACCGTAGAGGAAGCTGTATACCTCTCTGGATTTGTCTGTAGCTCTTTTATCAGCCAGGAGGCTATTCACCTTCTCGGTTACCTGTTCATCGGTCAGCGTAAATGGATACGCTTTCAGTGTGGATAGATACTTTTCTTCTTCCATCTGTTCTATTCGTTTTATGGTTTGTATATTCACTGATTGTTCAGTTTTGGATTCTCTTTGTGACGGGTGGCATCTCTCCCGCTCTTTTTTTCAATGTTTTTTCTCAGCGCCTCTTCCAGATCAACACCCGTTTGATTGGCCATACAGATCAGCACCCATAGTACGTCGGCCATCTCATCGGCCAGATCAGCCGATCGGTCACTCTCTTTGAACGACTGGTCGCCATAGGTACGGGCGATAATACGAGCCAGCTCACCCACCTCCTCGGTAAGGATGGCCATGTTGGTCAACTCACTGAAGTAACGCACGCCATAGGTGCGTATCCAGTCATCTACCAGCTGTTGTGCTTCCTGCAGTCTCATCTATTCTCTCTTTTTTGAATCGATCCAGATGGTGACCGGACCGTCGTTGACCAACTCCACCTGCATATCGGCACCAAAGGTACCTGTTGGCACCTCCCGTTCCAGTAGACCTTCCAACACCCGACAAAATTTCTCATACAGGGGAATCGCCTGCTCCGGTCTTGCCGCCCGGATGTAGGAGGGTCTGTTTCCCTTTCGGGTGCTGGCATGAAGTGTGAACTGTGATACTACCAGCAGCTCACCACCGACATCACTGACCGACAGGTTCATCACACCATCGGCATCATCAAAAACTCGTAGCTGGACAACTTTTCGGCAAAGATAATCGATGTCGCTCTCGTCATCCTCCTCTTCAATACCCAGGAAAATCAGCAAACCCTTGCCGATTCTGCCTTTCTGTTCACCGTCGATTACTACGGCGGCCCGTGATACCCGTTGAATCAATACCCTCATGTCTCTGTTTTGTGATTGCTGTCATGGATCCATTTCCTGATCTGCGCTGTTTTGCTTCGTCCAATCAGTTCACTGATCTCTTCATCTGTTGCTTCCCGGATCCGTTTGATACTTTTGAAACGGGTGAGCAATTTCCTTTTTGTCTCCTTGCCGATTCCCTTTATTTCATCGAGCTGTGACGTGATTTGTGCCTTGCTTCTTTTTTGCCGGTGAAAAGTGATGCCAAAACGATGGGCTTCATCACGGAGCTGCTGGATCAGTTTTAATGTCTCTGAGTTCTTGTCGATATACATGGGAACCGGGTCGCCAGGGTAATAGATCTCTTCCAACCGTTTGGCGATGCCGATAATCGCGATCTTTCCATAGAGACCGATTTTCTGGAGCGATTCTACGGCAGCATGCAGTTGCCCTTTACCGCCGTCGATCACAATGAGTTGGGGTAGGGGAGCGCCTTCGTTAAGCAGGCGAGAGTAGCGTCTTTCCACGATCTCACGCATCGATGCGTAATCGTCGGGTCCTGTCACGCTTTTCACATTGAAATGGCGGTACTCTTTTTTTACCGGCTTCGCTTTTTTGAAGACCACACAGGCTGCCACCGGATGGCTTCCCTGGATGTTGGAATTGTCGAAACACTCAATATGCCAGGGGATCTCTTTTAATCGAAGATCTTTTTGAGCACTCTTCAGGATGCGGGTAGCCCGCTGGTCGGGATTGAGCATCTCTGCTTTTTTCAGCTTGTCAAGTTTAAACTGCTTCACATTTTTTTCTGAGAGCAGCAAGAGTGTCCGCTTGTCACCCCGCTGTGGGATCGTGAACTCAACATCGGTCAGCTTCAGGTCGGGTAAGAATGGAACGATGATCTCTTTGGAATTACTCCCGAAACGCTGCCGCATCTCCACGATGCCCAGACCCAGCAGCTCTTCCGGTCGCTCCTCCAGCTTTTTTCTGTATTCAAATGTATATGCTTGGTTTACAGCGCCATTCACTACGTGGAGGTAGTTGATGTAGGCTGCCTGCTCATCTTCTTCGAATGCAAATACATCGAGGTTGTAACCAAAGTTGCTGACAACCTGCGATTTCTCCCTGAAGTTTTGTATCAGTAGAAGCTTATCCTTTAACTCCTGAGCCTCCTCAAAACGGAGCTCTTCGGCCAACAGATGCATCTCTTCCCGGATCTGCTTTTCGATAATTGAGATATTCCCTTTCAGTATCTCGGTAATCTCGGCAATGTTGCGGTTGTACTCCTCGAGCGACTGTAACGCTTCACAGGGACCTTTGCACTTTTTGATGTGGTATTGCAGACAAACCTTGAATTTGCCGGCGGCTATGTTCTCAGGGGTGAGATTCAATCGGCAGGTGCGTACCTTGTAGACGTTGCGGAAGATATCGAGCAATGTGTTTACCGACTGTACGGAGGTATAGGGACCGAAATAACGGGAACCATCCCTCACGATATTGCGTGTTTTGTAAACCCGCGGAAAGAACTCATTTTTGACAACGATGGAAGGGTAACTTTTGTCATCTTTGAGAAGCACGTTATAACGAGGACGGAGTTGCTTGATCAGGTTGTTTTCAAGCAGGAAGGTATCCTCTTCCGAGTTGACGACGATGTATTTTATCTTTCGGATGTTGCGCACCAGGATCCGTGTCTTGGGATGATCATGTTGCTTGTTGAAGTATGAGGAGACTCTTTTTTTCAGATCTTTCGCCTTACCCACGTAGATCACCGTCCCCTTCTCGTCGAGAAACTGGTAACAACCTGGCTGATGCGGGAGCACTGCCAACGTCTGTTTGATTTCATCGTTCATCATTCCGGTGGCTTACTTTAAAGACAAAGATACAAAAAAGAGCCCATTTCTGTCAACAGCCCCACGGGCGGATAACAAAAATGAGCGGGATTGAAACGAGTGACTCGTTAAATTGAGAACTTCAGGATAGAGCTTACCTCCACATCTGCGGGGAATAGTAATCGTCCCTCAAGTTCTTCCAACTCGATCAGGAAATTGATGTAGATTTTCTTTACACCCAATTTTTTTACCAGATTGTGCGCGGCCACCATGGTGCCACCGGTAGCCAGCAGGTCATCGTGGATCAGCACTACATCATCCTTGGTCAAGGCATCCTCATGAATCTGAATGGTGTCTTCACCATATTCCTTGCTATAGGTCTCTTCAATCACACTATAGGGGAGCTTTCCCGGTTTGCGGATCGGCACAAAGCCCGCACCAAGTTTGATGGCCACTGCAGGACCCATAAAGAAACCCCTCGACTCGATTCCTACTACCTTGGTGATTCCTTTGTCACGATAGCTTTCATAAAGGATGTCGGAAAGTTCTCTTAGATGCTCCGGCGACTGAAACAGCGTCGTGATATCCTTGAACTGAATGCCGGGGATGGGGAAATCCGGGATGTTTCTTACTGAAGCGGTTAATTTTTCAATGCTCATTGTTGTACAATTATTTGTTTGTTTTTTTGGTAATGTTCCACGTGAAACATTTCTCTCTTTATCTGCCCAGCAATACCAGTAACACCGATATGTCGTTGGGGGATACACCGGGTATTCTGCTTGCCTGTGCGATGGTCTCAGGGTTAATTCGTGTCAGCTTTTGCCTGGCTTCGGTTGAGAGCGATTGGATCTCATTGTAGTTGAATTTGTCCTTGATGCGGATATCCTCCAGGCGGGTAATCTTGTCGGCCATCACCTGTTCCCGCTTGATGTAACCGTTGTATTTGATCCGGATATCGGCCGACTCGATGATCTCTTCCTTTCGCTCCCGGATGGTCTCCAGCAGTTCCCGCAAGGGGGAAACCTCTCGTGCCATGATTCCCAGGTCGACATGCGGGCGTACCAGCAGGTCGATCAGCTTCACTCCCTGTTTGAGGGGCGCGGTACCGATGCTCTCCAGGAAGGGGTTGATTCGATCCGCTTTTATGGAGAAATTGTTCACAAAGTGAATGATCTCCTCCACTTTTTCTTCCTTGCGGTTGAATTGATCCAGTCGTTCAACGTTTGCCAGCCCCAGTTCGTGGCCTTTGCGGGTAAGCCGCTCATCGGCGTTGTCCTGTCGCAATAGTATGCGGTATTCGGCACGGGAGGTGAACATCCGATAGGGTTCATCCACACCCTTGGTGATCAGGTCGTCGATCAGAACGCCGATATAGGCTTCATCACGATGTAGCACAAAGGGAGTGCCTCCATGACAGTTGATATGGGCATTGATTCCTGCGATCATACCTTGTCCTGCAGCTTCCTCGTAGCCTGTGGTGCCGTTGATCTGTCCCGCAAAAAAGAGGTTTTTAACTGTTTTGGTTTCGAGGGTAGGATGGAGCTGTGTGGGGTCGAAGAAGTCATATTCGATGGCATAACCGGGTCGGAAGATATGTGTATGGCGGAACGCGGGTATGCTCTGTAGGGCTTTCAGCTGTGTCTCCAGCGGCAGCGAGGAGGAGAAGCCGTTGAGATAATACTCATGGGTGGTCTCCCCTTCCGGTTCCAGAAAGAGCTGATGGCTTGTTTTCTCGGAGAAGGTCACGATTTTCGTCTCGATGCTGGGGCAGTAGCGGGGACCGATGCTCTGGATTTGCCCGTTGTAAAGAGGTGAGTCATTCAATCCCTCCCGCAGCGCCGCGTGTACCTCCTCCGATGTATAGGCGATCCAGCAGCTGCGCTGTTTGAGGGTGCGCTGCACATCCGGGAGATAGGAGAACTTATGGAAATCAACATCCCCTTTCTGTTCTTCCAGCAGGGAGAAATCGACGGTTCGTGCATCGATCCGCACGGGTGTGCCGGTTTTCATCCGGTCGGTACGAAATCCGAGCTGCTGCAGCTGTTCAGTCATCCCTGTAGAGGCTGGCTCAGAGAGGCGACCGCCACCAATCTGCACCTTGCCGATATGGATCAGACCGTTCAGGAAGGTGCCATTGGTGAGAATCACTGCACCGGCAGTGAAGGTCACACCCATGCGGGTTTTCACACCTGATACCCTCTCTTTATCGAAGAGTAACTCTGTGACGGTGTCCTGCCACATGGAGAGGTTGGGGCTGTTCTCGATGATCTCCCGCCAGCTCTCGATAAACTTCATCCTGTCGCTCTGTACGCGGGGACTCCACATTGCAGGGCCCTTGGAGCGATTCAGCATCCGGAACTGGATCGCCGTCTTGTCGCTCACGATCCCCATCTGGCCGCCCAGAGCATCAATTTCCCGTACGATCTGTCCCTTGGCCACACCACCCACAGCAGGATTGCAGCTCATCTGAGCAATCTTGTTCATGTCCATCGTGATGAGCAGCGTCTTTGAGCCCATGTTGGCTGCAGCCGTTGCGGCTTCACATCCAGCATGGCCTGCTCCCACAACTATGATGTCGTATTTGAAATTCATTTTCTTTTTTCGAAGCTGCAAATTTACTAAAAAAGAAAACGTTACCTGTTGCTTAGACTGTTAATATCCGATAATAAGCGATTCCGCATGCTCATTTAAGATTGAGCCGAAGGTATACAGGTAGGTGATCACTGTACCCACCCACATATTTGCCGCTGTAGGTGCGATTGGGTTTGGGGCGGTTCCCACGACCGAAATATAGCAACCATGAGGGGTTGAACAGGTCGGCATTCTCCGGTTTGCAGTCGATGGCGGGTGATGTCAGCAGGTTGCCAGAGACGATGATCTGGTCGAACAGCAACCATCCCTTGTGGTAGGTTGTGCCCAGTCCTTTTTTGTATCTTGGGTAAAGCAGATTATAGAGTCTCAGGCTTTTGACATCCTCAAAGCTTTTTCGTGCTCCCAGCACTTCATCCACACTGTTGTCGTCGGGAGTGTCATTGAAATCACCCATGATGATCACATTGGCCTCCGGATCTTCTGCCGTAACCTTGTAAACCGCGTTTCTCAGTTCGCTCGCAGCGAAATAACGTCTTCGTTCCGAGAGCTCTCTTCCCTCGGCACGGGAGGGGAAATGGATGACAAACAGATGCAGGGTTTCGCCGTTGGATACCATTCCCTTCACATGGAGGATATCACGGGTACGGTCTTCTATACCAGGCAGATGTGCCAGCACCGTATTGGATTCCAGCACATGGAAGCTATCTGTCTTATAGATCATCGCCACATCAGACCCCCGCTCATCGGGACTGTCGTAGTGCACATAACTGTATCCCTCCATCCCCTGTCGATGCATCTCATTCAGGATGCTTTCCATCACTGTTTTGTTTTCGATTTCGGCGAGTGAGATGATGTCCGGTTTATCCGGGTGTACAATCGTGGAGATCACTTTAGTCAATTTTTCAACCTTGTCGTTGTATCGCTGTTCGCTCCATTCCCGGAAACCGTTGGGCGTGAATTCGTCATCCATCGTTTCCGGATCATCGACGGTGTCGTAGAAGTTCTCGGTGTTGTAGAACATCAGAGAGAATGGCTGGTGCATAATAGTTCGGTTTTGGTTTATAGGTCTGAATTGTCCGGTGGATATTGGCTAAGTATATGGTTGGGGTATGTCAGCAATCAAATCAGTATGAGTGCTTTATCCTCCGCCTCCCTCATCGTTTGCTGTTCTGCTTCCGTCTTGTCATGAAAACCGCACAGGTGAAGCACACCGTGGATGATCACCCGTCGCAGTTCCTCCTCAAAAGGAGTCTGATATTTTTGTGCGTTGGTTTGCACCGTTTCCAGACTGACAATGATATCCCCGGCGATGATCTCTCCTTCTGAGTAGTCGAAAGTGATAATGTCAGTAAAATAATCATGCTGCAGATAGTGTTGGTTCATCTCCAGTATTTTCTGATCGTCACAAAAGAGATAGGAGAGATCTCCCACTTTTTTACCATAGGCAGCCGCGACCGATTTGATCCAGTTAGCCGTTTCCCGCTTCTTGATGGTTTTTGGGAATGAGACATTTTCTGATTGGAATATGATTGCCATTTCTATTTAAGTTATATTAACATTGAGACCTGTCTAATTGCTATCCGAAAAAGAGATAGGCAGTGAATATGGCTGCCACGACACCTGCCAGATCCGCCAAAAGCGCATAGGGAACGGTGTAGCGTGAATTTTTAATGTTCACAGCTCCATAGTAAACAGCCACGATATAAAAGGTGGTGTCGGTGGCACCCTGTAACACTGCGGAGAGGCGACCGGCAAAAGAGTCAGCGCCGAGGTTTTTCATGGTGTCGATCATCATGCCTCTCGCCCCGCTGCCGCTAAGTGGTTTCATCAGAGCTGTGGGCATGCCGTCCACCCAGCGGGTGTCGCTGCCGGTCATCGCCACCAGGCTACGTAGTCCCTCCATCAGGAAATCCATCGCACCGGAGGCGCGGAAGACACCGATACCCACCAAAATGGCAATCAGGTAAGGGATAATGGTGATGGCCGTTTTAAAACCATCTTTCGCTCCGTCGATGAAAGCCTCGAAGATGTTGATCTTTTTTCGTAATGCCTTCACAATAAAGAGGCAGATAATGGAGAAGAGGATCACGTTGGCGGCCAGGCTGGAGACGATGTTGATCTGTTCCTGTGGCATGGTGCGGAACAGCAGTACGGTGGCAGCGATGATGGCGCACATGCCCAGCAGGAAGCCCATGATGGCCCGCTGGAAGATGTTGATCCCCTGACGAAGGCAGACCGCAATGACACCCGCCAGGGTCGCGGCGAAGGTGGCGATCATGATGGGGATAAAGATGTCAGCTGGGTTGGCAGCCCCCATCTGTGCACGGTAAACCATCACGGTGACCGGTATCAGGGTGAGCCCTGAGGCGTTCAACACCAAAAACATGATCATCGGGTTAGAGGCCTGCTCTTTCTGCGGGTTGATCTCCTGTAGCTGTTGCATCGCCTTCAGACCGAACGGTGTGGCGGCATTGTCCAGACCCAGCATGTTGGCTGAGATATTCATCAGCATCGACCCCGAAGCGGGGTGGTTTCTGGGCAGGTCAGGGAATAGTCTCGAAAAGAGAGGTGCCACGGCACGTGAGAACATCTCCACCATGCCGCCCCTTTCGCCGATCTTCATCACCCCCAGCCAGAGTGAGAGCACGCCGGTCAGTCCCAGTGAGATCTCAAAGCCGGTGCGTGCGGTGTCGTAGGTAGAGTTCATGATGTCGGTGAAGACCTGCATGTCCCCAAAGAAAAGCAGCTTCACCAGTGCCACCACGAAGGCGATGAGGAAGAAGGCGATCCAGATGTAGTTCAATACCATATTCAGTGGAAATCAAGGTTGAAAAGAGTCCTTTCTGACATTCAAAAACCAAAGGTACAATTTCTACCACTTTATTAAAAGGAAATCATATATTTTGTAACTTTACCAGGCTGAACAGAAACCCTTCAATTCAATGCGCTGGAAGGATTTTCTATATTTCCAAAGAGGATCAAGGCTGGCAGTACTCCTGCTGATGATCCTGATTGTGCTGACGCTGATCCTGCAGATCCTGCTCACTACCCGTCGCTCTTCTGAACTGGTATTGCAGCAAAATGATTCACTGATCCGTGCTTTTGAGCTGTTTCGGCGGAGCGGTCAGGTAGTGCAGCCCGATACCGCAGGCCATAATGAGCGGAGTGGAAAAGAGCGGAAAATCGTTTCGCATGGAAACAGGAGAGGAGAGGCTGCTCCTCCTTCGGTTGAGAGAAAACATCCTGAATATCCTGCTTATCCCGTTACAGTGAAGCTGCGCCCTGGAGAAACCATCTCCCTGAATGAGAGCGACACAAGTCGATGGAAGATGATTCCCGGCATTGGCAGTACGTATGCCGCCCGCATCGTGGGGTACCGGGAGCTGCTGGGAGGCTACGTGTGCATGGATCAGCTACAGGAGGTGTATGGGGTTGACGCGGAGTTATATGCCCGCATATCGCACTATATTACGCCAGACAGCCTCTACCGTCGCCTGCCGGTCAACCGTGCAGCGTTCAGCGATCTGCTCCGCCATCCCTACCTCAACTATGAGCAGGTGAAAGCCATTGTGAACCTCCGTCGTAAGAAGGGTGACATCCAATCGATCCGTGAACTGGCGATGCTGGATCAATTCACGGATGCAGATATCAAGCGCCTGGAGCCCTATCTGGAATTTTAAATAATAACTCTTCAGAATACCAATGACAGAGGAGCTATACCCATTGTCAAAGCAGGTGAAGTGCATCGACTCACAAGTGGAGTCATTTCTCCAGAGCCGCGATATTCTCTTTCAGCGATGCGATCTTACTCTCTGCATCGGCCTGTTTCTTCCGCTCGTTCTCCACGATCTCCGGCTTGGCATTTTGCACGAACCGTTCGTTGCCCAGCTTTTTTGAAACTGACAGCAGGAATCCCTCGGTATATTCCAGTTCCGCTTTCAGCTTTTGCAGTTCCGCTTCCAGATCCATCTTGTCGGCCAGGGGTACCGAGTACTCGGTAGTACCCACCATGAATCCTGCAGCTCCGGCCTCTTTGTCGGCAACAACCGTGAGGGAGGAGAGGTTGCACATCTTGGTGACCACACTGTTGAACTGATCGTCGTGACCACCGGCCACCTGCAGCTCCAGTGTCTCTTTGTTGGGGATGTTCTTCTCCAGCCTGATGGTGCGTACTCCGGCAATCACCTGCTTCACCTGTTCAAATTGTGACAGCAGATCACGGTTCATTGCGTTCGCTTTCGGTTGGAGGACTGTCATGATGCTCTCGCTCTCAACCCTTGGCTGTAGTGCCTGCCACAGTTCTTCAGTGATAAAAGGCATAAAAGGATGAAGCAGACGGAGCAGCGCATCGAAATAGTCCAGCGTTACACGGTAGGTCTCGCTGTCGATGGGTTGCTGGTAGGCCGGCTTGATCATCTCCAGATACCAGGAGGAGAACTCATCCCAGAAGAGCTTGTAGAGGAGCATCAGTGCTTCCGAAAGGCGGTACTTGGAGAAGAGATCGTCAATTTCAGCGATGGTCTCTGAGAGCTTGTTGCCGAACCATTCGATGGCGATGCGTGACGATTCCGGCTGCGGGAGGCTGTCATCGGTCTCCCAGCCCTTCATCAGGCGGAAGGCGTTCCATATCTTGTTGTTGAAGTTGCGTCCCTGTTCGCAGAGGCTCTCGTCGAACAGCAGGTCGTTGCCGGCAGCTGAGGAGAGGAGCATCCCCATGCGGACACCATCGGCACCATAACGGTTCATCAGCTCAATGGGATCGGGTGAGTTACCCAGCTGCTTCGACATCTTCCTTCCTTGCTTGTCGCGTACGATGCCGGTAAAGTAGACGTTCCTGAAGCAGATATCCTGACGGTATTCATAACCCGACATGATCATACGGGCCACCCAGAAGAAGATGATATCGGGTGCTGTCACCAGGTCGTTGGTAGGGTAGTAGTAGCTGATGTCACTGTTCTCCGGTTCCCGGATGCCGTCGAAGACGGAGATGGGCCAGAGCCAGGAGGAGAACCAGGTGTCGAGCACATCCTCATCCTGCTTCAGCTCATCGATGGTGATCGGGTAGTCCACCTGTTTTTTTGCCTTCTCAAATGCCTCTTCCCTGGTCAGCCCCACCACATAACCTCCCTGTGGGAGGTAGTAGGCCGGTATCTGATGGCCCCACCATAGCTGGCGACTGATGCACCAGTCCTTGATGTGCTCCATCCAGTGGCGGTAGGTGTTTTTGTTCTTCTCCGGATAGAAGCGGATGGTGTCGTTCTCCACCGCTTCGGCAGCCGGCTTGGCCAGCTCCTCCATCTTCAGGAACCATTGCATCGAGAGCTTCGGCTCTATTGCCTCGTCGGTGCGCTCTGAGAAGCCCACCTTGTTGGTGTAGGGTTCCATCTTCTCCATCAGTCCGGCAGCTTCCAGATCTTTCTCTATCTGCCTGCGCACGGCAAAGCGTTCCATCCCGGCATACATGGCTCCATGCTCGTTGAGCGTTCCATCGGGATTAAAAATGTCGATGGAGGGGAGGTTGTACTTCTCTCCCAGCATATAGTCGTTCACGTCGTGTGCCGGTGTCACCTTCAGGCAGCCGGTACCGAACTCGATATCCACGTAGTCATCCTCGATCACCGGGATCACGCGGTTCACCAGGGGTACGATCACCTTCTTCCCTTTCAGGTGTGCATTCTTGGGGTCGTTCGGGTTGATGCACATGGCAGTATCGCCCATGATGGTCTCGGGACGTGTGGTGGCCACCACGGCATAACCGCCATCGGGATCACCCTCAATCCTATACCGCAGGTAATAGAGCTTGCCGTTCACCTCCTTGTGGATCACCTCCTCGTCGGAGAGGGCGGTGAGCGCTTTCGGGTCCCAGTTGACCATGCGTACACCCCGGTAGATCAACCCCTTGTCATAGAGATCGCAGAAGACACGCAGCACGCTCTCCGAGCGTGCCTCATCCATGGTGAAGGCAGTGCGTTCCCAGTCGCAGGAGGCCCCCAGCTTTTTCAGCTGCTCCAGGATGATCCCCCCGTGCTCGTGGGTCCACTCCCATGCGTGGTCGAGGAACTGTTCACGCGTGATGTCTCTCTTGCTGATGCCCTGTGCGGCGAGGCGGTTCACCACCTTCGCCTCGGTGGCGATGGAGGCATGGTCGGTACCGGGTACCCAGCAGGCGTTTTTACCCTGCATGCGTGCACGTCGCACCAACACATCCTGGATGGTGTTGTTGAGCATATGGCCCATGTGCAGCACGCCGGTGACGTTGGGTGGCGGGATGACGATGGTATAGGGTTCTCTTTCATCCGGCTCGGAGTGAAACAGGTTGTTTTCCATCCAGTAGCGGTACCACTTCTCTTCAACCTCCGCGGGGTTGTATTTACTTGCAATCTCCATAATCGATTTCTAAATAGGCTGCAAAAATACAAAAACTATTTGGGAAGTGGGATATTTGAGTTGGGATATAGCAGGTATGGCTTTCGTTGCTGTTTGAACAGGACCACATCGCAATGCCACCGTTTTTTGATCTCCGCAGCCGACCTTCCGGCGATGATATCCTGCCGGATATAGTCCACGCCAACCAGTTTTTCAAAGAAAGGGGAGAAGAATTGATTGCCCATGTCGAGGTTCCGGTAGGCATCGATCAGATAGGTGAGGTCGAATCCGCCGGCGATGACCTGTTCATCAGGCAGGTCACGCAGATCCACTCCGTAGCACTTTTTGTTGAGCAGCGGCGGGTTCATCGCACCCGGCACACTTCGCGGAGTGAAGGAGAATCCCGCACCGCGGTAATCAGGATGACCATACACCTCAAAGGGGTAGGGGGTACCTCTGCCCAGGCTCATCACCGTCCCTTCAAAGAGACAGGTGGAGGGGTAGAGGTAGATGGCGTGGTTGTTGGGCAGGTTGGGTGAGGGTGCGATGGGGAGCTCGTAACGTGTATGGTGGGTGTAGTTTGCGCAGGGGATCACGGTCAGGTCGCATACCCTCTTCTCGGGAAGCCATCCTTCACCGTTGATCATCAGCGCCAGCTCGCCCAGTGTCATGCCATGCACCACCGGGATGGGAAGCCATCCCACACCCGACTTGTGCTTCATGTCGAGGATCGGTCCATCCACATACATGCCATTGGGGTTGGGGCGGTCCAGCACGATCATCTGCTTGCCATGTTCCGCACAGGCATCCATCAGCCGTGTCATGCTGGCATAGTAGGTGTAGAAACGGAGTCCCACATCCTGAAGATCAAAGACCAGGATGTCGAATGCCTTCATCCTCTCGGCTGAGGGTCTGCCGTTGCCACTGCCATAGAGCGACCAGATGGGGATGCCGGTTTTCTCATCCACGGTGCTGGATACATGCTCCCCGGCGTCGGCGGTGCCGCGAAATCCATGCTCGGGTGAGAAGATACCCACCAGGTTATGCCGGTGACGCAGCAGCAGATCCACCAGATGCTCGTTGCCCGCCATGCCGGTCTGGTTGGTCATCACCGCTACCCGCTTACCCTCCAGTAGCGGGAAGTAGCACGCTGTCCGTTCTGCTCCCACCTCCACCGCCTTCTGCGATAGCGCTGAGAGAGAAACGACAAGAAACAGGAGAAGAGATAGATGTTTTTTCATCATTCGTCGGTAGTTGTTTTGGCATATTTACGATCTGCATGGAGCTTGTCAAACTCCTCCTCGAGTTGTAGCAACTCCTTCCTGATCTCCGTCAGCCGGGCTACCGCCTCCACCCGCCTGGTCTCTTCATCTTTCTTGCTGTGTAGTGTCTGACGCGCTCCTTCGAGGGTCATCCCTTTCTCTTTCACCAGGTGATAGACGATCTCCACCTGTTGGATATCTTCCCGCCGGTACTGACGGGTGCCGCCTGCCGTCTTTTTGGGACTGATGTTGTCGAACTCCTTCTCCCAGAAACGAAGCAGAGAGACATTGACTGCGAAATGGTCTGCCACCTCCTGTATGGAATAGTAGAGACGCTTCTCGCTGAACTGGATCGGTTTCTTTCTTTTACCCATGACTCTGGATGGTTATTTTTTGATGATGTAGATGACTGAACTGCTCTTTTTCAGGTCGAACAGGGAGTAGAGAAATCCCATCACACCTGTCAGGAATGCCTTGGGATATCTGACCAGTGATGAATGACCCCTGTATGATTCACTCAACAGGGCGATGTAGAATGCATCGAGCGGCATCCGGTATCGTTTCACCACCTTCATGCCGTGCTTCTCTGTCAGCTGTTCAACCGTCTTCGGGGTGAAGTGCCAGAGGTGGCGCGGCACATCGTAGGCTGCCCACTGTCTGCCATATACCCCTGCATCGTATGAGAGGTGATTGGGCAGGGCGATGATCAGTGTTCCGTCAGCTGTCAGCATCCCCTCAATTTTTTCAATGCTTTCGTTCAGTTTCTCAAGGTGCTCCAGCACATGCCAGAGGGTGATCACCTCAAACGATTGTCCCTGGGCAAAGTGATCGAGGTCTTCCTGCAGGTCGAGACCGAACAGGGATACTGCTTTCTCCCGTGCCATTCTGTTCTTCTCGATGCCGGTAACACGGTATCCAGCTTCTCTTGCCGTATGGAGGAAGTAACCGGTGCCACAGCCTATATCCAGCAATCGCGCTTCTCTGGTGTGAGTGTATCGCTTCACGATCCTCACCTTCCGGCGTAACATCATCCCGCGAAAGAGGCGGTAGAGCTTGTTTGTGATCCCCTTGTCAGAGTCTGAGTGAGAGATATAACCGGGTGAGTCGTAATATTTGCCGATACTCTCTTCCGATGGAAAGTGATTGGTGAAGCGAAACCCGCACTGCCGGCAGTCACATACGGGAAAAAGCTCCCTGCTGGAGAAATGATCCTCACAGTCGAACATTTTTCCCAAATCGTTGCTGCCACATAAGGGGCATTTTGAAAGATCTATTGAAGACATACTTCCGGGTTGGCGATTATTTGCAAAAAAGAGTCACATCAGCCACAAATGTACAAAGAATTGTTTGTTTATCGGAATGCTTTAAAAGGTGATATGCTTATTTCTGTTCTGTAAAACACAAGAAAATAGTATCTTTGCACTTCGAAATTGAGAGGAGCTACAAGATCCTTGTTTGCGGATCATGAGAGATCGACATCCGGAAACGACAGAATATTGAAAACATCAAAAACGAACAGAGAGATATGATCACGTCGAAAGAAATACGCCAGTCGTTCAAAGATTTTTTCCAGTCGAAACAGCACCAGATCGTGCCCTCGGCACCCATGGTTATCAAGGATGACCCTACCCTGATGTTCACCAATGCGGGTATGAACCAGTTCAAGGATATCATCCTGGGCAATGCCCCGGTGAAATACCCGCGGGTAGCCGACTCGCAGAAGTGCCTCCGCGTGAGCGGTAAACACAACGACCTGGAGGAGGTGGGGCACGACACCTACCACCATACCATGTTCGAGATGCTGGGCAACTGGTCGTTTGGCGACTATTTTAAACGGGAGGCGATCGCCTGGGCGTGGGAGTATCTCACCGAGGTGCTCAATCTCGACAAAGAACGACTCTATGTGACCGTCTTCGAGGGATCGAGAGAAGAGGGACTGGATCGCGACGATGAGGCAGCCTCCTACTGGGAAGCGTTTCTGCCAAAGGAGCGGATCATCAATGGCAACAAGAAAGACAATTTCTGGGAGATGGGTGATACCGGCCCCTGCGGTCCCTGCTCCGAGATCCATATCGATATACGTCCCGACAGCGAACGGGAGAAGGTGAGCGGGCTGGCGCTGGTGAACCAGAGTCATCCCCATGTCATCGAGATCTGGAACCTGGTCTTTATGCAGTACAACCGCAAGGCCGATAGCTCGCTGGAGCCACTCCCGGCGAAGGTGATCGACACCGGTATGGGCTTCGAGCGTCTCTGCATGGCGGTGCAGGGCAAGCTTTCCAATTACGACACCGATCTTTTCCAACCTATCCTTGGCAAGATCGCGGAGATCACCGCCCATCCCTATGGTGAAGATGTGAAGAAGGATATCGCCATGCGGGTTATCGCCGACCACCTGCGCACCATCGCGTTCTCGGTCACCGACGGACAGCTGCCCTCCAACGCCAGGGCGGGATATGTGATCCGTCGTATCTTACGTCGTGCCGTACGCTACGGTTACACCTTCCTCGGGATGCACGAGTCGTTTATATACCGCCTGATACCCACCCTGATCGGGGTGATGGGAGAGGCTTATCCCGAGCTGTTGTCACAGCAGACGCTGATAGAGAAGGTGATCAAAGAGGAGGAGGAGTCGTTTCTCCGTACCCTGGAGACCGGCATCAGGATGCTGGAGAAGAGCATCTCAGAAAGCAAGGGTGAATACCTTAGTGGTGAGGTGGCTTTTCAGCTCTATGACACCTTCGGCTTCCCAATCGATCTTACGGAGCTGATCCTGCGAGAGCATGACATGCGGGTCGACCTGGCCGGCTTCGATGCCGAGATGCAGAAACAGAAACAGCGGGCACGTAACGCCGCCGCCACCGAGACGGGCGACTGGACCCGGGTACATGATGGTGAGCCTGAGTTCGTGGGGTATGACGAGAGCGAGAGCAACTGCCGCATTCTCCGTTATCGTGCCGTGAAGCAGAAGAACAAGAGCTACTACCAGTTGGTGCTCTCCCGTTCTCCCTTCTATGCTGAGATGGGAGGACAGGTGGGCGACAGCGGTTGGCTCACGGCGGTCGACAACAGTGAGCGAATCACTCTCTTCGACACCAAGCGGGAGAACAACCTGGCTGTGCACCTCACGGATAAGCTGCCGACAAACCTTGAAGGGGAGTTCGTGGCCCGTATCGATGAAGAAAAACGTACCGCTACCGAATGTAACCATACCGCTACCCACCTGATGCACGAGGCACTACGCGAAGTGCTGGGCAGCCATGTGGAACAGAAGGGATCTTATGTCTCTCCGGAGCTGTTGCGGTTCGACTTCTCCCACTTCCAGAAGATGACACCGGATGAGATCCGCACCGTGGAGAGAAAGGTGACCGCCACCATCAGGGGTGACTTTGCCATTGAGGAGCATCGTCATGTGCCCATCGAAGAGGCGAAAGCAGAGGGGGCGATGGCCCTCTTCGGAGAGAAGTATGGCGAGGAGGTGCGTACCGTACGCTTCGGCTCCTCCTTCGAGCTGTGCGGGGGTACTCATATCTCCTCCACCGGCCGCATCGGCACCTTCCGTATCGTGAGCGAGGGAGCCATCGCCGCCGGCGTGCGACGTATCGAGGCGGTGACCGCCAAAGGATGTGAGGAGTACCTCTATGCCAAGGAGGATGCCATCCTGGAGATCAAAAACATGCTCAACAACGTGCCTGACGTCATGCAGGGTATCCATCGCCTGCTGTCTGAGAACGATGAGATGAAGAAGCAGCTGCAGGAGTTCATGAAAGAGAAAAGCGAGCAGTTGCGGCAGCGGATCATCGATAGGAGAGAGGAGCTGAACGGCATCACCCTCTTCCGTGTTGAGCTTCCGGTGGGCATGCCCGAAGTGGTGAAAGATATCGCCTTCCAACTGAGGAGCCAGTTTCCCGAGAGGATGCTCTTCGTGGCCGGCACCGCGACGAACGGCAAGCCCTCACTGACGGTGATGCTGAGCGACGACCTGGTGGCGGAAGGGTTGCATGCCGGCAAGATGGTGCGCGAGGCGGCGAAGCTGATTCAGGGCGGTGGTGGTGGACAACCCCATTTTGCCACTGCCGGCGGTAAGAACGCCGACGGACTGCATGCCGCCGTGGAGGCAATCGTGCAGAAGGTGACCCGTAGCTGATCCGGCATCTGAAGGAGAGGAGATAGTTAGGGTATTTACAGTCTTATCAGAGCTAACAGCCGCTGCCATTTATCATTCTTCCGGGTGGCAAAGCGGAACAACCAACGGTCCCGCTGCAACTGCTTCCACCATTTGCGCCAGTAGAGGGCAAAGTAGAAGGTGACCGGCATCAGCAGGAAGTAGGCGATTGCCGGTAACCATTCTCCTGTGATCAGCCTTACGGCGAGCGACTGCAACAGGTCGAAGAGCGGTACGAAGATGAGCCCTGTCGCATAGCGCGCAGTGGCTACGAACTGCTTGTCCTTGAACAGTGTCTGCAGCTTCTTCTGTAACAGGATAGGGAAGATGCCGTTAAGGAAGCCAATGAGTGCCACCGGGGCGGTGATGAGCAATGCTGCCCTGCCGGCGGTCAACATGGTTGCTGTTTTCGGCTTCCAGAGCCGATCAGTTGATCGCAATCCCTCCTCTTTCATCAAGGCAACCGCCTCACGGAATCGGGTCATCTTCTTTTCAAAAGCGACCTGATCCTCTTCCTGCAGCCTGTCCAGTTCCCGCACGATATGAAGTGACGCCTGTAGGAAACCATCCTTTTGCCTGGGGAAAAGCTCTTCTGACAACCGGTCACCGTTCCAGTCGATCGCGAGGCGATACTCCTCGTAGTACTCCTCATTCTGTATGTTCACCACCATCTTTTTTAGACTCTCCTCCAGGTCCTGTCGCAGTGCATTCACTGCCAGTACAGGGTTCTCGTGGTAGAGATCCCTGTATTTGGAGACCTCAATCGGGGGTCCACAGGTGATATAGACATCGGATAGAAAAGCGTTAATGTCACGGTAGTAGATGGAGACCGGCACAATCTGACTGTTGAGGGTGAAGCCTGTTGATGCCTCGGTAGGTAACACGATGCGCGGTACCGCTTTGCGGATGGGCAGCAGCGATTGCTTCGGGTTGTGTACCCCCTCGGGGAAAATGGCGAGGGGGTTGTTCCTCTTCAGGATGCGTGCTGCGTTGTTGAAGATGTCGTTGTTTCTGTCCAGGTTATCCTTTCCATCACGCATCCGGAAGACTGGCATGAGGCGCATCCCTCTCAGCACCCATGCAATCAGCTTCTGTTTGAAGATATCGGCACGCGCCAGGAAGACCACCTGTTTCCTGTGATAGGTAGTCATCACCACCAGTAAGGCGTCGATCAACGCATTGCGGTGGTTGGGGGCGAAGATGACCGGCCGCTGTTTCGAGACATTCTCACTTCTGCCGGTGAAAACAATCTTGCTGAAGTTGAGACGAAGGGCGTTGTTGAAGTAAAACTTGGCTATCGAGTAGCGGAAGTCGTAACGATATAACATGATGCAAAGGATTAGAGGGTTCCTGTTTTTGCGGGACGTTTTCGCCAGTAGAATGCCAGGAGCAGTCCTGCCACGATGTGCCAGATGCCCCACCAGGCGGCGATGAACGCCATACCGCCCAGGTTCAGCTCTGGCGGGAAGATGCGTGGGTTGAAGATGAGTGCCAGACCGAGTCCCGAGTTTTGAATACCGGTTTCGATTGAGATGGTTCTACTGTTCAGCTCGTCCACACCCAGGAGACGTGGCAGCGAGTAACCGGTGAGGAAGGCAATGCCGTTGTGGATAAGCACCAACAGGAAGGTGAGGTGGATGTAGCGTAGAAAGATGCTGAAATTGCCTGCCAGTGCCGCGGCGATGAAGCCAATGAAGAAAATGATGGATGCAGCCTGTACACTCTTCTCCACTTTTCTCACGAATTTGGGGAACTTCATCCCTACGGTCATCCCCAGGATCACCGGTATCCCCAGGATCAGGAAGACGGTGCGGAACATCTCAACCGGTTCGATGGTGATGGGTACCAGCAGGGGAGAGTGTTTCGCATAAAGGCTGCCCCAGAATGCGAAGTTGAGCGGTGTCATGAAGAGGCTAAGGATGGTGGTGATCCCGGTAAGACTCACCGAGAGCGTAATGTTTGATTTTGAGATGGCAGAGATCAGATTGGAAACATTTCCGCCGGGGCAGGCAGCCACCAGGATCATACCAAGAGCTACCGAATTGCTGGGACGGACTACCAACACCAGCAGGTAGGTGAGTGCCGGCAACAAAAGATATTGAGAAATGACTCCCAACAAGACCGGCTTAGGACGCATCACGACAACTCTGAAATGTTCCGGTTTGATACCGAGGGCAACGCCAAACATGATAAAGGCGATGGCGATATTCATCAGGTCGACGCTCTCCTGGTTAAAGTTCAGCCGGACTTGGTTAAGGGGTTCCATATTGCCGAAGAGCGACAGGATCGGGGCAATTTGCATACTCTACTTTTTGACTTTATGACTACAAATATACAATTTTATTGTGTATTTTTATTTCCCTATCTTTGTGTGACGGGACAATTAAATGATCGATTATGAGCGCACCTCTTGCTGAGCGGCTCCGGCCGCAGAACCTTGATGAGTTTATCGGCCAGAAGCATCTGGTGGGTAAGGGTGCAGTGTTACGCCGCATGATCGACTCGGGCAGGATCCCCTCCATCATCTTCTGGGGGCCTCCCGGCGTGGGGAAGACCACCCTGGCCAACATCATCTCCAACACCCTGAAGGCTCCTTTCTACAAGCTGAGTGCCATCAACTCGGGGGTGAAGGATGTGCGGGAGGTGATCGAGAAGGCGAAGAATGCCCGTTTCTTCGACAGCGCTGCCCCCATCCTCTTCATCGATGAGATACACCGTTTCAGCAAGTCGCAGCAGGATTCACTGCTGCATGCGGTGGAGACCGGCACGGTGACGCTGATTGGTGCCACCACCGAGAACCCATCTTTTGAGGTGATCCGTCCCCTCCTGTCCCGTTGTCAGGTCTATGTGCTGAAGTCGCTCGAGAAGCAGGACCTGGAGGTGCTGTTGCAGCGGGCGCTCACGGAGGACCTGATCCTGAAAGAGCGTAAGATAACCGTGTTGGAGAGAGATGCGCTGTTCCGCTTCTCCGGAGGGGATGCCCGCAAGCTGCTCAACATCCTGGATCTGGCGGTAGCCTCCGACGATGCTACTGAGAACAATGATGAGGAGCTGGTGATCACCGACAAGCTGGTGACGGAGCGGCTGCAGGAGAACCCGGCTGCCTATGACAAGGGGGGTGAGATGCATTATGACATCATCTCCGCCTTCATCAAGTCGATCCGAGGCAGTGATCCCGATGCGGCGATCTACTGGCTGGCGAGGATGGTGGCGGGAGGTGAGGATCCCAAGTTTATCGCCCGTCGGCTGGTGATCTCTGCTGCCGAGGATATCGGCCTGGCCAACCCCAACGCCCTGTTGCTGGCCAATGCCTGCTTCGAGACGCTTCAGAAGATTGGCTGGCCCGAGGGACGCATCGTGCTGGCGGAGACCACCCTCTACCTGGCTACCTCACCCAAAAGCAATTCAGCCTACCTGGCTATTGACAAGGCCCTGGCTACGGTGGAGCAGACGGGTAACCTGCCAGTACCGCTACACCTGCGCAATGCTCCCACCTCGCTGATGAAAGAGCTGGACTACGGGAAGGAGTACAAGTATGCACACGACTACAAGGATAATTTCGTGCAACAGGAGTATCTGCCCAAAGAGCTGAATAAGAGTTGCTTCTGGAGTGCGCAGTCCAATCCTTCGGAGGCGAAAATGCAGGAGTGGATGAAGAAACTCTGGGGGGATAAGTAATATCAGTTAGTTCAATACCACTCAGCACCCCTGTCGTAGGGTGAGCTTCGCTGTTCATATTTCAGATCCTGCAACAACGATGAGTTGGCCCGGATGGAGAAATTGTACGATTTATAGGGGCCAATGGGGATGAAGCTTGCCGACATGCTCCAGCAATGAAGGTTACGGGTGAGGGTGCAGTTGACGCTTGTGAATTTCTTCGCATCAAAGTTGTAGTCGGTGTTAAAGGTGAAGTTCCAGTTCTTCGTCGGCTGCAACGAGCCACTCAGCCCGAAGTTGTGTGTCAGTCGTCCTTTGTACTCCATCTTCTCCTTATCGAACTCACCATAGCCGTAACGCAGTGAGTAGTTCATTGAGATGTTCCAGTTGACTCTATTTTTCAGGTATCCGTCTGCATCAAATTCGCCCATTGAGTTGTCTTCCTGTCTGTCGCTTCTGCCAGCTGTCTCGTAGGGGTTTGATCCCATGGTGTCGTCGTCGGGCAACCCTTCATCCGGATTGTCATCCTCTTCGCCATCCCCCTCATCCTCATTGTCCTTATTCCGGCTGAACAGCTTCTTGAAGGTATCCTGGTTGAGTGAGTAGGAGAAGCTGGTGCCGGTATTCATCAGCTTGCCGATACCCCTTCCATTGAGTACCCGCAGCTTGTCCACCTGCCGTGGGTTGCCGTTTTGATCCAGCTCATAGATATAGGGATCCCAGGTGGCATTCAGGCTGAGGGTGTATGATTTGGAGAGCTTCAGGCGGATGTTGGAATTGATCATGCTCCACTTCATCGAGTCGGCCATCATATTGTAGCTGAAGCTGAACCCCAGGTCATCGATCAGGCTGATCTTGCGTGTGCCTGTAGAGTCTTTGTCATCCCGGATCTTCATCTCCAGGTTATTCTTGAAGTCAAAGCCAATGCTCCCGCTCTCCCCTTTGGGAGCGGTGCCGAACATCATGGATGAGTAAGGAGAGTAGGTATATTCCACATCTTCACCATATTGGTTCTTGTAGGTGTAGGTCTCGTAGAAATTGAACCTGGGATCGCTGAAGTCGGGGCGATAGCTCACGCTGATGCTGGGCGAGAAGACGTGGCGTATCGCCTGCACCTTGTCACCGAAGATCTTCCAGGGGGTGTACATCCCGTAGAGCTTGGTCTGCGCACTGAGTGACGCGTTGTAATCATAGATCCTCTTGAAGCCCATCACGGTGTCCACCGGCACGTTTTTCTTGGCAATGGGGTCCCACGCCTGTTTATGGGCACCGGTGTACCACCTTTCGGTGTAGTTAAGTGAAGGAGACACCTGGATGAAATCGAACAGCGAGAAGGTGGCACTCACCGGTATGTTGTGGCGCATACCGTTGGTCCAGTCTCTCACTAGGTTTGCCTTGGGGAACTTATCCTCCTTGGTGGTGATGGAGTTACGGAATTCGCCGGAGTAACTCATCGATATTTTTTCGTACCACCGCTCATCGCCCACTGCGTTCTTCCGTTTGAAGGGATAGATGCGGCTCATGTTCATCGAGACATTGGGCAGCGTGGCGGCGATGGTAGAGTCGCGCGACACCTGGTTGATGCTCATCGTGGCCGAGAGGCTCCAGGGTGAGTCGGGGAAGCGTTGGGTGAGGTTCACGCTCGAACTCTTGGTGTTGTTTGATGCCTCGCGCGAGTAGAGACGGCTCAGGTCACGGTGGTTGTTACGGCTGGTGGAGAAGTTGACGCTGGCCGAGAGGGTGCGGTACATGTTGGCCTTGGGGTCTTGCGAGTGGGTCCAGTTGATGCGCAGGTCCTTGGCCACCGAGTAGGCCTCCGGCACTACCTCCTTCAGCTCCCGTTCACCGGTGACGGTGTTGAGATAGTAAACATTCACGTTCCCCGAATATTTATACCGTTTTCGATAGTTGGAGCGGGCACCTACACCCCACGATCCCTTTGTGTAGATCTCACCCGTGAGTGAGAGGTCAATGTAGTCGCTCAATGCGAAATAATATCCCCCGTTTTGCAGGTAGAAGCCACGGGTCATCTCATCACCGTAGCTGGGCATGATGATACCTGAGGAGTAGGTCTTGGTGAAGGGAAAGAAGGCGAAGGGCAGCACGATGGGGAAAAGCGGCACGTCGGCCACCACCAGCCATGCGGGACCGGTCACCACATCCTTATCGGGGCGTACCTTTGCTTTTGAAAGGTTGAGGTAGAAGTGGGGGTGATCATGATTGTCGCAGGTGGTATACTTGGCATTTCGCATGTAGAAGGAGTTGTCGGCATTCATCTTGGCCTCGTTGGCTACGATGTTTCCTTCACCCTGCTGGGTGACCACGTTGTGGATGAATGCCTTTCGCGTTTCAAAGTTGTAGCGTACCTTCTTCATCTCATACTCGGTCTCTCCCTCGGCGAAGATGGGTAGCCCAAACTCTTTACCCAACGAATCCACACCGTAAGTAGAAGAGATGAGGCTGCTGTCCATGTCCATGGTGATGTATTCCCCCTTGATGCCCATTTCACCATATTTGATGTCAGCCTCACCGTAAAGGTAGCCCATATTGTCGGAGGTGAAGATCATCGAGTCTTTGGCGGTGTAGAATACAGCCGCTTCCAGTGTCTGTTTTTCAGTGACTGAAATGGAGTCTTGTGCTTCGATTGAAAGGGAGTCCTGTGTCGCAATCGTGAGTGAATCCTGAGCAGTGAGTGTGAGTGAATCCCGCGTGGCTGTCAGGAGCGTGTCAGTGAGAGCAGTCAATGAATCGGCTGTTTGCGTGAGTCGGGTGGTATCGGTCACCAGGGATTTGTTGCCAGCAATACTGTCAGGGAGTATGGTTGTAAGGGTGTCACGATCCATAAGCGCCGTATCGGCCGGTAGGGCTTCCGATGCAGCGGGCTGACCTGTCTGATCTGCAGTGCTCGTCGCCTGACGGACAGAGGAGCAGTGGATGAAGAATGACAACAGGAGAAGAAGATATGTAACACGTAACAATCGCCTCATGCGGTATATGCAGATAGCCTCTTATGGTTTTTACCCGCAAAACTACTCATTAAAGAGTGATTTTGCAGCAAAAATAATAAAAAGAAACTTAAGAGAGGCGTAATAAGGCTTTTTTAAAGAGGGTGAAATCGTTTGGTAAGTCTATAGTCTCTTTTCTCCTCTGCATGAATGCCGACAATCCATCAGGGATATTCACTGATTTGCCGGTGCAATCCTCCACGGTATCCCTGAACTTGGCGGGGTGTGCGGTAGCCAGGAAGATCCCCGTTTCACCCGGTTGCAAACCCTCTTTCAGGGCGAGGTAGCCACAGGCACCATGCGGGTCGAGCAGGTAGCCGGTGCGTTGTTGTGTCTCCCGGATCGTGTGACAGATCTCTTCATCGTTATACCGATATGCCGTGATATCGTGGGTGATGGCGTGATGGTCGTGTCCGTAAAGGTCCAGGATGCGGTCGAAATTGCTGGGAGCACCTACATCCATGGCGTTGGCGATGGTCTGTACCGATGACCTGGGGGAGTAATCACCCGTCAGCAAATATTCACGGAAGACGTCGTTGCGGTTGTTGGCCGCGATGAATCGGTTCACGGGTAGTCCCATCCGCTTGGCAAACAGGCCGGCGGTGAGGTTGCCCAGGTTGCCGCTGGGTACTGAAATCACAGCCTTTGCATCGGGATTGATGCGCATCAGCTGCGCCCAGGCATGGAAGTAGTAGAACGACTGTGGCAGGAACCGGGCCACGTTGATCGAATTGGCAGAGGTAAGGCGCAGACTGCAGTTGAGCTCCTCATCCATGAAAGCGTTCTTCACCAGTGCCTGGCAATCGTCGAAGGTGCCATCCACCTCCAGTGCCGTGATGTTTCGTCCCAGGGTGGTGAACTGTGCCTCCTGGATATCGCTCACCTTACCGGAGGGGTAGAGCACGAACACACGAATTCCCTCCACACCCAGAAAGCCGTTGGCCACGGCACTGCCGGTGTCGCCCGAGGTGGCTACCAGCACTTTCACCTCCTCCTGTTGTTCTTTTTTTATGAAATGAGAGAGCATGCGTGCCATGAAGCGTGCACCCACATCCTTGAAGGCGAAGGTGGGACCGTGGAACAGCTCCAGCACCCAGATGTTATCCTCCACCTGCCGTAGCGGGATCCCGAAGCTGAGGGTGTCGGCCACGATGGCATCCAGCTCATGTTGAGCAATGTCATCGCCGAAGAATGAGCGGGCTACGGTTTGGGCGATGGTGGTCAGGCTCATGCCGGTGATTTCCTCAAAAAAGGAGGCCGGCAACTGACCGATGGTTTCGGGCATGTACAACCCTCTGTCGGGGGCCAGTCCTTTCACTACTGCCTCTTTCAGGGTGACGGCGGGTGATTGTTTTTGGGTGCTGTAGTAGAACATATTTTAGAGCTTTCTGCAGACAGCTAACAGCTGTCAGCTTTGTTGGTGAAATATTGGCAACGGAAGCGGTTTTATATTGTTTGATTAGTCCGGGTTGAAAACCTTTTTGATGAACTGGTCGCCATGGAGCTGGCCGTAGCCTCCTTCCCTTGCAGCGAATTCATCGTAGTGTTGCACGCTGTCAGGTTGGATCTCCCTGTGCCAGATCAGGAAGGGGATCGCATCACGGGTGTGGGTGCGGATGGCACAGGGGGTGGGGTGGTCCGGCAGGATGGCGATGGTGACCGGATCGTTCCAGGTGAGCGTCTCCTCGTAGATCGTCTTTACGATGCGTGCATCGAGGTTTTCGATCGTCTTCACCTTCAGATCCACATCACCCTCGTGACCTGCCTCATCGCTTGCCTCTATATGGAGGTAGACGAAGTCATTCTCTTTCAATGCCTTGATGGCAGCCTCTGCTTTCCCCTCGTAATTGGTGTCGTAGAGTCCCGTGGCACCCTCCACAAGTATCACCTCCAGTCCGGCATAGACACCGATGCCGCGAATCAGATCCACCGCTGAGATCACAGCCCCACTACGGATGGGGTAGAGCTCGCTGAGCGGTTTCATCTGGGGGCGGTAGCCGGGCGACCAGGGCCAGATGCTGTTGGCCGGATGCTTTCCATTGGCGATCCTTTTCCTGTTCACGGGATGATCACGCAACAGCTCCTGTGATGCCAGTATAAGAGAGTTTAGTGCGTCAGCGGTAGCCCTGGCATCAGGATGAGCTGCCCTGATCAGGTGGGGACGGAAGGGGTGTTCCGGGATGTCATGTGGCGGGGTACACTCGAGTCGCTTGTCTCCTCCCTGCATCTTCAACAGATGTCGGTAAGAGACACCGGGGTAGAGTAGGAAGGTCTCATCACCCAGTCTGTTGTTCAGGAAGTGAATCAGCTCTTCCGCCTCTTCGTTGCTGATATGTCCGGCGGAGTGGTTCACCAGTTGTTCTCCGTCTATGCAGACCAGGTTGCAGCGCATGGCCAGCTCACCGGGGTGTATCTCCACCCCCATGCTGGCTGCTTCCAGCACACCTCTCCCCTCGAAAACAGCAGGGAGGTCATATCCCAACACCGACAGGTTGGCGATCTCGCTGCCGGGAGCGAACCCGTCGGGTACGGTGTGCAGCAACCCGTTCCTGCCCTTGCGGGCGAGCAGGTCCATGTAGGGTGTTTCTGCTGCCTGCAGCGTGGTCTTGTTGCCTAGTGCGGGGATCGGCTCGTCGGCCATCCCGTCGCCCAATATGATAATCTGTTTCATCTTAAAAAATAAGTCTTACCTCACAATGAACCATTTTAGCGGATATTAGCGATGGAGATGATATCCGAAAAGACACCGGCGGCGGTGACGCTTGCACCGGCACCATATCCCTTGATCACCATAGGGTACTCGTTATACCGCTCAGTGGTGATCATGATAATGTTGTTGCTCCCTTCAAGATCGTAGAAAGGATGTCCCTTCTCCACCTCGCGCAACCCTACTTCGCACTTGCCGTTGTCGTAGGAGGCCACGAAACGGAGCTTTTTTTCCTCCCGGGCCAGCTCCCTGCGACGTTCCTCGAACGAGGCATCCAGCCCGGAGATGGTCTGCCAGAACTCATCCAGGCTTCCTTCGAAATACTGCTGCGGCACAAAAAGCTTCTTCACCACATCCGACTGTTCGATGTGTCCGCCTGCTTCACGTGACAGGATCACCAGCTTGCGCGTCACATCCAGACCACTCAGGTCGATCCGCGGGTCGGGCTCGGCAAACTGAGCCTCCACAGCCATGCGGATGGCCCTGCTAAAAGGAATCTCCTCGCTGAGGGTGTTGAAGATGAAGTTGAGCGTGCCGGAGAGCACTGCCTCCAGCTTCACGATCCTGTCGCCCGAGTTGGTGAGCGAGTTCATCGTGTTGATGATGGGTAACCCTGCTCCCACATTGGTTTCGAAGAGGAACTTGACACCGCTCTTGCGGGCAGTCTCCTTCAGGTGATGATAGTTGTCGTAGGCCGATGAGGCGGCAATCTTGTTGGCAGTGACCACCGAGACGTTTCTTGCCATCAGCTCATCATAGATCTCCGCGATATGGGGACTGGCGGTGCAGTCCACGAATACCGAGTTGAAGATGTTCATCTTCAGGATCTCATCGCGGATCAGCTGTGGAGTGCTCTTGAGGCCATGTTCCATCAGGTTGTCAAAATATCCTTCGAGTGGGATGCCGTCGCGCGTGAAGAGCGCCCGTCGTCCGTTGGCAATACCTACGATGTTGATCCGCAGCTTGTTTTGTTCCTTCAACGTCTGTTGCTGTTGTCTGATCTGCTCCAGCAGATGGCTGCCCACGGTGCCGGTGCCGACGACAAAGAGGTTCAGCTCCTGGTAAGGGGAGAGAAAGAAGGAATCGTGGATGACGTTGAGTGACTTTTTCAGGTCTGACCGCGAGATGACGCAGGAGATATTTGTTTCGCCGGCACCCTGTGCCAGTGCAACCACGCTGATGCCATTCCTGCCGAGGGCGCCGAAGAACTTGCCGGCGATACCCGGCACATGTTTCATGTTCTGTCCCACGATGGCGATTGTAGCCAGCTCATCTTCGATGATGATCTCGTTGATGCTGCCCATGGCGATCTCATGCTCGAATTCATGGTTAAGCACCTTCTGAGCGGTAGGGGCATCCTGCGTGCGGACACCGATGGAGGTGCTGTTCTCCGAAGAAGCTTGTGAGACGATGAATACGCTGATACCATTGTCGGCCAGCGCGGAGAAAATCCGTTTGTTGACTCCGATGACTCCCACCATGCCGAGTCCCTGGATGGTGATCAGTGCGGTGTCGTTGATGGATGAGATGCCCTTGATGATCTGTCCGTTGGGGTTGGGTGCGATGTTGCGGATCAGCGTGCCTTCACACTCAGGAGAGAAGGTGTTCTTCACCCTAATAGGGATATTTTTGTGGTATACCGGGAAAATGGTAGGGGGATAGATCACCTTCGCCCCGAAATTGGAAAGCTCAATCGCCTCAATGAAGGAGAGCTCCTCGATCACGTAGGCTGAGTTAATGATTCTGGGATCGGCCGTCATAAACCCGTCCACGTCGGTCCATATTTCCAGCACAGATGCATTCATCGCAGCAGCGATGATGGCGGCAGTGTAATCCGACCCGCCGCGGCCCAGGTTGGTGATGTCGCCATTCTCATTGCTCGAGGCGATGAACCCCGGTACGACAGCCACCTGAGGTGGCGGCATCTCAGAGAATGTTTGCCGGATCAGCTGATTGCATCGTGACAGATCAGGCAGGTGGTTGCGGAACTGGAGACTGGTCTTGATGAATTGTGTGGGGTCGTACAGCTCTGCCCCCTCAATTACCCGGCTGATGATCAGCGAGGAGAGTCGCTCTCCATAGCTGACGATCTTGTCGGAGGTCTTTTGAGAGAGATCGCCGATCAGGAATACCCCCCGCAGTATGTTGCGCAGGTCGTCGAATAGCTGTTGTATTTTCCCTGTCACCTCATCCCTGTTGTCCGGTGAGAGAATCATCTGTTGAATGATCTCCTCATGCCGCGTGATGATCTCCTCAAGAAGGCTCTTATATCCCGGGTTGCTGTTCAGTGCAAAGTCGGCAGCCAGTAGCAGCCGATCGGTCACCCCACCCAGGGCAGATACTACCACGATAACCGGTTCCTGTTCTTTTTCAATAATCTGCTTGACCTGCTTCAAGCTATCGGGGCTCCCCACGGAGCTCCCGCCAAATTTCATCACCTTCATACCATTCTGTTTTATGATCTCTGAGATCCGAAGAGCAGAACATTGTATGATGTACTCTCTGTCGGATGGAATTGTTCCGCAGTGGCGGAGTTAAGAAAAAAGATGTTGGATTGTAGCGCGATAACTGGATTTATCGCTGGGGCGGCAGTTGCCGCGTACGGATGTGAAAATTTACCTAACCCCCCAAGGGGTCATGGTCATTGTAGTGGAGGTGCGGGTGTATGTCTGAACCAAATTCTGCATTGCTTGCGTTGAATGAGATGCAAAGATAAAGCAAAAATCGATTAAAACATTAAATTTATAGAAAAAAGCGCTCTTTAACATTAAAATATCAACAACTGGCAGCGTCCCGCAATTCCCTGACTCTGGTATCTTCTGTCAGTTTATGGTTGCAACTCCTGTTTCAGCTCCAGGGTATCTCCCCTGTCTTCCAGCTCGAATATCCGGGCTCTTTCTTCACCCCCCGGGGAGTTGGGTCGGTGGAAGGTGATGCAGAGGCGTCCGTCAAAGGTGTGGAATATCATTCCATGTCCCCCGTTCTGGGTGAAGAGGGGTTGCTCCTGTTGTCTCCAGGGGCCCGATACTTTTCCGGTAAGCGATTCGGCTATACCGATCGCGTATTCTCCGTTCATGAAACTGGACCAGATCATCAGCAACTTGCCTGTTTTGGAGCGATAAAGAAAGCAGCCATCGGTCACATGGGAGGTGACCTGAAGATCATCATGCAGGGAGCCCGTTGACCATTTGGCTGCCGATGCGTGAAAGAGCTTCATACTTTCTCCAACCGGCACTGACAGATCAGGTGCCAGTTCAACCAGTACCATGCTTCCGTCAGCAATCTCCACCCACTCGTGGCAATAGATCATATAGGGACGTCCTTCCTCCACCCACAGCGTACCGTCGAGTGCCATCCGGTCCATGGGCGTATGCGGTTTTTTGTCAAATGGGAGGAAGGGACCTTCAGGAACATCGGAGACAAATATTTGCGTACCGCGGAAGGTGTATTTTGGCCATCCCTTTTGCTCTTTTTTCCACTCGATATCTGAATTCAATGTGGCAAACAGATAGTATTTCCCGTTATAAGCGTGTACCTCAGGTGCCCAGACAGCGCCGGTGATCCAGTTCTCTTGCGGTACGGTAAAGACCTGCAGAGGACCTTCCCACTCTTTGAGGTTTTTGCTTTTATAGACCGCGACACCTCCCACTCTGTTACCGGATCTATCGACAGAAGCAGATTTATACATGTAGTAATTGCCGCTCTTCCTGTCGGTCAGGATATAGGGATCACGGATGTTGATCTCCGACAAATTTTTCATGCTTTGTCCAGATAGGGGTGAAGCGGAAAAAATCAAAATGGAAAAAAGTGTGGATAAAAAACTGTTGGGTCTCATCTCTTCTATTTATGCTTAGGGTTTTTACAAACCATTCAATTGTATGGAACTGTTGGCATTGGTGTCTACCGGAGCTGTCTCCTGTATGAAAGCTGGTGAGGTTGTCGATTCCTAACCAGCAAGATGACGAATGTGCGTAACAGATGATCGAACCATTTTTCTCAAAGATACTATTTTCGCATTGATATACGATTTCCCCTGCTCTTTTCTTTCATCTTTGTCGTGAATCTACAAAATAAAACGATCAAATTATCGGCAATTTATATTTCATATTGCCAAAATATTGATTTACATTTGTGCCATCAAAAAACACAACATCATAGCAACCGACAGATTACATATCAACAAATTAAAAGAGTGTTTTGGAGACATGCATAACTTCAATACCAGTGATATTTCCAATTTTTATCGGAGTCTTGAACCTGATGTAAAACAAGCAACGATCAATTGGAGAGTCTATCATTTGGTTTCAAAAGGTGTCCTGGAGCGAAGAGGGCGTGGAGTATACAAGATTGGCAGAACTACTATTTTTGTTCCCTATTTAGATAATAAGACCGAATCTATTTACAAGAAAATTCTTTCGGAATTTCCATACAGCATCGTTTGTGTGTGGGATACGTCGTTGTTGAATGAATTTACGTTGCATATTTCCAACAGACATTTCACGTTAATCGAAGTGGACAAGGATAGCATCGAGTCCGTATTCTATTCACTGAGGGAAAATTATAACCCGGTGTTTTTAAACCCCAACAATGGTATCTTGGAACAATACGTTTTCAATTCCAACACTCCCCTCATTGTAAAACCCCTGATTTCAGAAGCCCCTCTCCAATCTATAAGCAACATCAATACGATTACCATTGAAAAGATACTGGTCGATTTGTGCTGTGATGAAGATTTGTTCCCGTTTTACCAGGGCAGTGAAAAAAAAAGGATTTTCAATGAAGCTTATGCGAAATACACAGTTAACAACAACAAATTGTTGAGATATGCATCTCGCAGGGGAAGAAAAGAAGAAATTAAGCAACTGATAAATCAAATTAAGATCGATTAAATATGAACTTCACCCCAGGGCAACGCATTACCAATCGAAATGAAGATTTCATTGTTACCGATGTGGAAGAAAACAACGGTAAATGGATTCTTTCTGTGGAAGGTATTTCTGAATTGGTAAAGGCAAAGCACTTTATATTCGATACCAGCATCGACCATACGATTCGTGTGATCGATCCGACAGAGACCCGGTTAATTGCTGATTACGATCAAGGATACCGAAAGACAAAACTATTCATCGAAAATCATATCCGCAATTCCACCGTATACAGCAATCGCATAACTGTGGCTCATAAAGCTGCTTTCAATATGGCTGATTACCAGTTGGAGCCCACATTAAAAGCGTTTCAACTACCCCGCCCGCGACTGTTGATTGCAGATGGTGTGGGTCTCGGTAAAACGGTTGAAGTGGGTATCTTCCTTGCTGAAATGATCAAACGTGGCAAAGGAAAGCGAATATTGGTCCTGGCTTTGAAGTCCATCCTGTCTCAGTTCCAACAGGAGATATGGAATCGATTTGCCATCCCACTGGTGCGCCTGGATTCGGACGGGATTTCAAGAATCAAATCTGAGCTTCCGATCAACAAGAATCCCTTCGACTATTACGATAAGACCATCGTATCCATAGACACCTTGAAAAACAATGCCAAGTTTCAACACTATATCGAGAAAACACGCTGGGACATTGTGGTTATCGATGAGTGCCATACTGTTGCTAACAGCTCCTCGCAGCGGGGAGGGCTAGCACAATTGCTCAGCACCAAATGTGAGTCGCTTATTCTTACCTCTGCCACTCCTCACAACGGAAAACCGGAAAACTTTGCTAACCTCATCAACATGATTGAGCCTCTGGCCATAAAAGAGGAGCACAATTATTCACGGGAAGATATACAGGAATACTATGTGCGTCGGTTTAAAAATGATATTGACGATGATGCCGTACGTTCCAATTTTCAGGATCGTGAAGTCGTATCCATCCATGCCCAGCTCAGCGACGCAGAGAATGAGTTTCTACAGATCCAACAAAACATAAAGTTTGCAGCCCTGCAGAACCTTACACCGGACGATATTTCCACTAGTTTGTTCGGAAAGCAAACCAACAACAAACAGAAAAAAGATTTGCTTTTTGCCATTGGTCTGTTCAAGTCCTACATGTCATCTCCTGAGGCAGCGTTAAAGTCAATTGAAAACAGGATCAGTAAACTGGATGCATTCACAGAACAGGAAGATATTGTGGAACAGAACCGTGATGTTCTGAACAATTTGAAGGTGAAACTAGAGGCAATCATCCATCATAAGCAGGATGCCAAATACCTGGCATTTAGAAAGAAGTTAATCGACTTAGCCTGGTATGGAAGAAAAAGAGATTTCAGAATCGTTGTTTTTGCTGAGCGGATTGAGACGCTCAAAGCTTTAAAAAAGAAATTGCAACGTGACTTTGACTTGGATGACAGCGTAATCGCCGATTTTCACGGATCACTCACCGATATGGAGCAACAACGCATCATCGATGATTTTGGCAAAGAGGACTCTGACTATCGTATATTGCTCACTTCGGATGCAGGTTCACAAGGAGTAAACCTGCACTACTACTGCAACCACATGTTTAACTACGATATTCCCTGGTCTCTGATCACACTGGAACAGCGAAATGGCAGGATCGACAGGTATGGACAGACCAAAACACCATTCATCCATTACATGATAGCCACTTCCGATATAGATGGTTTGAGAGATGACCTGCATATTGTCAATAAACTCAAAGAAAAGGAGGAAGCTGTATATCAGTCGCTGGGCGATGCCGCATCGGTCTATAAACTGTATGAGGCGTCTGCCGAAGAAGAACTGGTAACCACTGCCATTGCTACAGGAAATAAGGATATGCTGGATGGAGCACCCACCAGTGAAGAGACGGACGACTGGTTTGATGCCCTGTTTGACGAGTCCACTCCCAGATTAGCGATCGAGGATCCCATCGTGGAGGAGGTCTCACTCTTTGAGAACGATAAAAGCTATTATACCGCCCTACTGGAGCAACTGAAAAGTGACAATAGCCTTAAAACCGATGATGCCTGTTTTGAGGGTGATCTTCTTGAGGTGAAGAACACTCCTGAGCTTGATCGGATACTTTACGATTTACCCAAAGAAGCAAAACCTGGAGGGATTGGTGATGTATATCAACTCTCACTCAACAGGGAGGATGTGCAAAAAGCGATTAGCGATGCGCGCAAGCGAAAAGGAGAGTGGGCCAGATTTCAGATGCTCTATGAACTTCACCCGGTAGTACGTTATCTGATGACGCAGTTGGAAGCTTCAGTCGATAAAGATGTGGCACTCGTTTCCAAAATTAATCGCCTGCCCAAGGATATGGCTTACTATCTGATTCAGGGTTTGGTAGCCAATAATCTGGGACAATCCATTCTCTCCGACCTTTTTGTGGTACCCATGCACAGGAGTGGCGGGTTGGCGGACAGGCCGATGAAGTTCGCCGATTTCCTGAAAGAGCATCAGATAAACAAAGAACTTTACACGGTGGAGATAACCGATGAAGAGATCAAGCAGCTGGAGATCTTGCTACCACATGCAATCAGGTTTGCACATCAACTTCATATGGATCAGCAACAGCAAAAGCTTCAATTGGAAATGGAGAAAGAGATGGCAGTTTACGAAGAAAAGATGAGGAGCTGGAAAAGGAGCAAAGAGCACCAGATGGAGATTGAGTTTGGTGACAAGCCTGAATATGGATTTGTGAAAAGACGCAGGAGAGATAAGGAGATCGAGATTGAGACCATACTCAACAGGTCGAGCCAATATTTCAAAGATTTGACAAGTTTAAACAGCGTTCCCTATTTAAAAGTATTGGCGGTATTTTATAATTAGCGCATCTCCGTGAAAAATATATTCCATATTTACCCACGAGATTGTCCATATTTACCCACAAATTGATATATTTGCAGTAAAATAGACATGATTAAACGATTTATATATACGCAGATATCGAAAGCACAGCAAGACACGCCGGTGGTAATGATAACAGGAGCAAGACAGACAGGGAAATCCACTTTTTGTCAACAGTTATTGAAAGATGGGATTTTTTCAGGTAATTATGTCACCTTCGATGATCCGTCGGTATTAGCTGCTGCTCAATCAGATCCAATGGGTTTCTTGTTGGATATTGGCGAGAATATAATTATTGATGAAGTGCAACGTGCTCCTGAGATTTTTTTAAGTCTCAAGAAACTGATTGATGACAATCGCAATCGTAGAATCATCCTCACAGGATCTGCCAATGTGATGCTTCAACCCAAGGTAGCAGATTCGTTGGCCGGAAGAATCGAAACACACCATCTTTGGCCATTTTCGGTTGATGAAATAAATGGAACAAAAAGTGAATTTCTGGATAACTTAATCAACGATAAGAATAACTTTGAATCTATTCCTACCCGTTGGGAGGAGATCATTGAACTGATAAGACGGGGGGGATATCCCGAAGTCGTAAACCGTGTATCGGAAAGCCGAAGAGCAAAATGGTTGCAGGCCTATCTGGAATCTATCCTTCAAAAAGATATCAGAGACCTGGCCAACATTGATGGTCTCATATACATGCCTAAAATATTAAACATGCTGAGTGTGAGGGTAGGAAGCACGATCAATATGTCTGATATTGCCCGATTGACAGGAATAAAAAACAGTTCTTTTCAACGTTATATGGCATTGTTGGAACAAGTTTTCATGATTGTAAAAATTCCTGCATGGACTCCTAATGCTGAAGGGCAATTTGTGAAATCACCAAAAATATTTTTAAATGATACCGGACTGTTGTGTCAGCTGGAGAATAGTGGTGACGACCTGTTGCAAGACCGTACACAGGCAGGTCATTTTGTAGAGAATTTTGTAGCCATGGAGATACTGAAACAGATCAGTTGGTTCAATGATCCGTTAAAATTAATGCATTTTAGCATGCACAAAGGTGCAGAGGTGGACTTAGTGATTGAAGATCAAAAAAAGATGATCTATGGAATCGAAATTAAATCAAAAACATCCTTGAAACCAGATGACTTTAAAGGCTTGAAGAAGTTATCCCAATTGGCAGGCAATAAATTTAAAAAAGGGATTTTGCTGTATACGGGAGAGCAAGTGTTAGGTGGATTCGGAGGTAAAAATTTACAAGCAGTACCAATAAATAATATTTGGGGTAAATAATATGATTCATTTCATTCAAAATATCGGTGAATACTTTGCCAGCAACTACTTCGATGAAGATTTCTCCAAAAAGGTGATTGAGAAATCGGGTTACAGCAGCGAGGCTATCAGGGAGTTTAACCAGCAGGTCAACCGGTTGAAGCCCGACTATTTCAAGCTCAAACAAACTTTTGTCGAAAACCACCTGCGCACGAAAGACAAGATCAATCTGTCGCATCGCTTTCACACCCGGGTGCTCAATGTGTTGGGTTATGATGCAGAACAGACGAACTACGATGATCTGTTTCCACTAAGTGAAAGAGCTGTTTTGCCGGTACGCCACATCCTCTATCGCGGTGAACAGCCCCACCTGATGGTGATGGAGATGCATGCCATGATTAAAACCAGGGATGAAGAGGAGCCCGACGGGCTGTTCGACCAGAGCTACAACGTGACAGAAAATGGTGAAGATCAGAAAAGTACAACGCAGAAGTATCATCGATCGCAATGGGCAGATATTTTCACCGTACCCGAGGGGATCACTATTTCCCCCATGGTGATTAACAAAGCGGTGAGCGAGTTATTCCTGTTACCCACCTATCAGCGTCCAAGATATATCCTGCTTTGTGCCGGCAATGTCTACTTTTTACTTGAGGCAGAGAAGTGGTTCCGCGGCTCCTACCTGCAATTCGACCTGGAGATACTGTTTGACGATGCCACAATCGACAAGAATTTCTTAGCCCTTTTCTATCTTTTACTGGGAAAAGAGCAGCTGGCTCCTACTGCCGAGATGGTTTTGATGGAACAGCTCGACGAAGATGCCCACAAGGTAGCCTACGAGGTGACTAAAGATTTGAAAGAGGGAGTGATTCATGCAGTGGAGCAACTGGCAAACGAGGCTGTTCATTACCTTACCCGGGAGGAGGACGTGACTTACGACACAATCAATGCCACATGGTTAAAGGACGACTGTCTGATGATGGTCTATCGTCTTTTGTTCCTGTTTTATGCCGAGTCGAGAGATGAGCTGGATATCCTACCCACGGACGATGAAATTTATCAGAAAGGATATTCATTGGAGATGCTTCGCGATCTGGAGCAGGTGCCATTGCGAAATGAATCGAGCTTGAATGGCTTTTTCTTTCACGAATCGTTAACCAGGCTGTTCAGATTGCTTCACAAGGGATATCGTGAAAACAACGGCACATCCAAAAGCTTTAGGATACGTCATTTGGATTCCCCACTTTTCGATCCTGACAACATGCACTACCTGGGCAGGGTACAGATACGAAACCGTGTATGGCAGGACGTAATTTGTGAACTCTCACTCTCCAGGAAGCAGAACGGAAAAAACCGGGGAAGGATCTCATATGCCAACCTTGGCATCAACCAGTTGGGTTCGGTCTACGAGAGCTTGCTCGCTTTCCGTGGTTTCCTCGCCGATACCGATTATATTGAGGTGCACCGTCAAAGAAAGGAGAACGAGCGTTCGGAAAAAGTAGTCAGTGACGATGGTTCCTATTTGGTACCGCGCCATCGATTGGATGACTTCCACCAAAAAGAGGTTTTCCACTATGAGATGGCGGATGGTAGCGAGGTATTGAAGGTGATACCCAAGGGTACCTTTATCTATCGCCTGAGTGGCCGCGACCGGCAAAAGTCGGCTTCCTATTATACTCCTGAGGTGCTTACCCAAACCACCGTGAAATATGCGCTCAAACCCATTTTGGAGCGGCTCGATAAAGGTGAAATTGCCGCTCTGGATTTGTTAAACCTGAAAATCCTGGAACCGGCCATGGGAGCTGCCGCTTTCCACAACGAAGCCATCAACCAGATCGCGGAAGCATACCTCACCTACCGGCAACAGGAGCTCAGGCAGCATGTGGATCCGAACAAGTACCGGGAAGAGTTGCAAAAGATAAAAACGTACATTGCCCTCAACAACGTCTATGGTGTGGACATCAACCCCACGGCCGTGGAACTGGGTAAGCTCTCGCTCTGGCTCAACGTGATTCACAAGGATATGCAGACCCCCTTTTTTGGTTATCGTTTGGGCGTGGGGAATGCGGTGATTGGTAGCTGGCTGAAAGTGTATAAACACAAGGAATTCTCGTTTGAACCGGTTGGCAATCGCAGCTACGTGAAAAAAGAGTGGTGGGAAAAGGCTCCGAAGTACCTGCAATTCGGCAAAAAAGGAATCTTGCGTCTGGAGAATGAGATCTATCACTTCCTGTTGCCGGACAAGGGGATGGGTTCATCAGGCAATATCCGGTTGCTGAAAGAAACCTATCCTGCCGAGGCAAGAAGGATGAGCGAATGGCGCAAGGAGTTTATAAAACCCCTGCGGAGTGATGAATACGCTTTACTGCAAAAGATATCGAAAGCGATCGATGCCCTCTTGCTCGAACATTATGAGATGCAGAAGAATATCTCACTGATCACGGAAGCCAACAACGATTTCTTCGGTAATCCCGACAAGCAGAAAGGACTGGATTTCGAGGGATACAGCTACGCGCAAAAACAGTCGTTTGCCGACAGCCGGTTGAAGTCCAATGCCCCCTATTACAAGCTGAAACAGATCATGGACTACTGGTGTGCACTCTGGTTCTGGGATGTGCGCGATGCTGCCGAGCTACCTACCCGCCAGGAGTGGTACACCGATCTGGTGCAAATACTGAATATTGACCTGGAGCAAGCCACAACGTTTGTTGCAGAAGATGATGACGCGGTACGTGATTATCGAAAAGTTAGAAACCAGATTGAGAAGCAGCTCACCGAGGCATTGAGAAAATCAGCTGCTTCACTCTTTGAGAACGAACGGGCAATTTTGGTGCGGCGATACAGCGAACAATACCGTTTCTTCCACTACGAACTGGAATTTATCGAAGTGTTCAAAGAGAAGAACGGTTTTGATCTGGCGGTGGGAAATCCCCCGTGGGTAAATATTACATTTGATGAAACCGGTGTGGTTTCTGAATATTATCCCGAAGTATTTGTAAGGGATTTTTCGGCACCTAAAGTAAAGACTTTTGCAGAAAAACATTTAGTAAAGAATGCTGACTTAAATGAAATATACCTCAATGAAAGTATTGTGGCGCATACAACTAAAGAATTCTTAGGAGCGGTTCAAAACTATCCGTTATCAGTTGGCCAAAGGAATAATTTGTATAAATGCGTTTTGGAGAACGGCTTGCACTGGATTTCCGAACAAGGCTATATGGGCCTGATCCACCCTGAAGGTGTCTATGATGATCCAAATGGATATGAGTTAAGAAAGGAAATTTACCAACGTTTGAAGTATCATTTTCAGTTTCAAAATCAATTACAATTATTTTCTGAAGTTGGTGGCACAAGAATATTTGGAATACATATTTTTTCCGGAAAAAAAGGAGTACCTAAATTTTATTCAATTAATGACATTTTTCACCCTTCTATTATTGACAGTTGTTTCATTAACCAAAATCATTTAGGACCTGTTCAGGGAATGAAAACAATAAATGAACAAACTGGAAAATTTGAATGGAATATTAAATCTCACCCTTCTAGAGTTGTATTGATAAATGAAGATGTGCTAAAGATATTGGTTAAAACTTTTGAGAATTCGCACGAATGGCAGGGAGCAAAATTAGTATCTATACATGCTCAAGGCATAATTAATGTGATAAAGAAAATAGGTGAATTTCCCAAATCTTTATTTGATGTAAAGCTATTTAGTACATTGTGTTGGAATGAAACTACAGCAGTTAATAATGGAGTTATTCAAAGGGAAACAAAATACCCCTCACTGGAAAATTTTGAAATGATTTATTCAAGTCCGCATTTATTTGTAGGAAATCCGATGTATAAAACTCCCAGAGAAATTTGTATTGAAAAATCGGATTACGATATTATTGATTTCACTAAAATAGATGAAAATTATGTTGCGAGATCCAATTACATTCCTTTAAATGTAGAAGGAGGTTATATGTCTATTATTAAATGTTTTCAAACTAAGGATAATATCGATGAAGATTGGCTGCTTTATTACAAAATTGCATTTAGAAAAATGCTGGATAGTAATGGGGAAAGGACATTAATAGGTGCTATATTACCACCTAAAACAGCACACATAGATAGTATTAATTCCATTGTATTCAAGGATATTTTAGATTTATTGGAGTTCTCTGGATTATCATCATCGCTAAGTTTTGATTTTTACATAAAAACGGTCAGACCTTCTAATTTACTCATGTTTCGCACTTCCCTCAAACCATTGACAAAGAAATAGAAGGGAAATGCATTATTATCTATATCTCTGTACTATAACA